>Ga0156394_1136_pt1 | contig 11360 bp, 11 predicted proteins | sample RifOxyA3_FD_108038 | JGI IMG/M metagenome (GOLD analysis project Ga0156394, IMG submission 108038) | Lentisphaerae bacterium RIFOXYA12_FULL_48_11 | reverse complement strand
TTGGTTTGCCGGCCCTTTCCGTAATAATGTCATCCATGTCGAGAAATGTCATGTTGAGCTTTGCCGCGAGAGCTTTGCCAACAGACGTCTTGCCTGTACCCATGAAGCCGACGAGGATAAGGTTTGGTTTGTTCCCTGACTGATTTGATTGCATGTTGCCCCTGATTTTTACAGTTTGTGCTTTCGACCTGCAAGACTTAGAAATTCTTCCAAAGCGTCACGTCCTTCAAATACTCTTGTTGGCAGCCACATCAATGGTCCATCGTGGTAGTAGATAATGAATCCCTTCGGATTCTCAATAATTCTGTCTATTTCTGTCCAGCTCCGGACATCTTTCGGAATATCTCCTGATTCCTCAGTAATGGTCTCTTCGTCAATGATCAAACGTATCATTTTGACAGCGCCGCTTTCATGACGAATTTTGAACCGCCTGATGACAGGGACAACAAACCATGCACGCAGAAGAATCACTCCCAGAATAAGACATACCGTGCCTACCAGTCCGAATCTCTCGTGAATATGAGAAAACAAGGAGAGTAGCGGAATAATAATCAGGAGGAAGCCGATTGTCACAATTATATGACGGACAAGGGGTTTGCAAATATGATCCAGCTGTGCATTATAAGCAGTAATTAGATCCTCATTTGAGAGGGAAAAACGCATAATTAAAGGTAAACTCATAGTCGGCATAATAGACCATTCTGTAATGGCCATCAAAAGTAATCTTTTGTAACATTACGTCTAACTGAAGAAATGGCGCAGAAAAATGGAACTTTCTGGTAGATAATCATGTCTAATCAGGTGGCGGATACTATTAAAGAAGGAGTTGATTCTCCTGATGTTGACGAACTGGTGAAACGGGCTCAGGACGGGAACATGGAGGCATTTGATGAACTTGTTCAGTCTTTTCAGGTTCCAATCTATAACCTTGCGTTGCGAATGCTTAATAACACATCGGATGCTTCTGACCTTACTCAGGAAATTTTCGTTAAAATGTATCGATCGATTGCAGGTTTTCAGGGGAAATCCAAATTTTCGACATGGTTGTTTATGCTGGCAATAAACACCTGCCGCAGTGGCATGAGGAAATTGGGCAGAATATCATCGATGGAGGTTGGAAGGTTGGATCAGGAGACAGTGACTGATGAAGGCGCAATCCGCCATGAACCTGTCGACTCCGGAGACCATCCCGACAGGATACTGGAGCGGAAGGAATTGGCTTCGAAAGTAAAAGAGGTTATTGCACGTCTGGATGAAGAATTCAGGCTTGTAGTAATACTCAGGGATGTCGAATGCCTGGCATATGAGGAAATAGCGCAGGTGCTTGACTGTTCAATCGGGACGGTTAAGTCGCGGCTTGCCAGGGCCAGGATGAAGCTGAAAGACAAGCTTGTAAGGGAAGGTTTGACATGCGATGCGATGACATAAATGAACTGATGTCCGAGCAGATTGACGGGCGTCTTGATCGTGAAGGACAGAAATTGCTGTCTGAACATCTTGCCCAATGCGACAGGTGCAGGGCGGACTTCTCTGCATTGAAGGATGCTGTCAAAATAGTTCATGGCGTTGGACTGGAATCACCACCTTCTGACTTGCTGGCCAGAGTGCGGGCAGAGATTGATGACGGTGATAACCGGGCAGGTTCGTTCTTCGAAACCGCAAAAGAAAAGGCTTCCCCTGGTGACTGGAGTTTATTCAACTCTCCTCAGTCTCGAATGGCCCTGGCCGCAAGCCTGTTGCTCGCTGTAGGTATTTATGGATTCATAACCGGTTTTGAGCGTAAGAATCAGGATGGTGCGATCAGTATGTCCGATGCAGGAGCAACTGTGCCAACGGAGCCCAATGTCGCTCCATCTGTAATTCCGGCACCATCAGCGTCCACACTTGACGATGGAGTCGCGGCCATGGCAAAAGCCCGCAAGTCTGAGCTTTCGGTCTCCGGGAAAGCTGCAAAAGGTATGCCGATGGAAGAGAAGTCTGGCTGGTCTTCTACTACCCGGGACGTGCTTCCTGTTCAGAAGCAAGTTGAAAAAAAAGACATGGATAAGGAAACAGAACTGGCCAGAATTCCTGCCGCAAAACATTCCGCTGAGATCCAGAATGTACATTCGCGAAGTATTGTATTGAATCAGCCAGCTGTTATTAATCAGCAGAATCAGAGCAGTGTAACGTCGATTTCCAGGGAGCAGGGAATGCCGGTATTAGCTGAGTCTGCTGCTGACAGTCAGGTGGGATCGATACAGACACAGAGTCGACAGGTGCAGCAGGTCTCCAACTCCTGGCTTAATCAACAGCAGTTGAATGCGCCGGATATACAGGGACAGGTAATGGAGTTGTCCATCGTTACTGATGATGTTGAGGGTGTCCTGTCTCTCATCCGGGATCAGCTTTCTTCAGCGGCGGGGAAGGATTCCAAACCGGTTTCCCGGCTTGATGGACAGAATGCTTTTCGGGCAACCGCAGAATCGTCCGGTAAAACCGTGGTTAATATGGAGATGGTATTTGCTGAACACCAGGCGTTTGTTGAGAAATTAAAGGCCAAGGGAGACGTAACCGTTGGCACGGGTGTTTGTGTGGAGGCAGCCAGGTCAAAATCTGCTTCTGATAAGGCTGCCGGATCTCACGTCAAAGTACGTGTTAACATTATACGTCGCAAGTGAAACGCTGGAGGCAAGCCGCAGGGAGCGTCACTTGTCGTAAGTGTCCTTGAATTCGGACACGAATTCGACGTTCTTGAAGAATAAATCGGCGTCAAACATGTTGCCAGCAATAGGCTTGTTAACTTCAAGATTGTCTATCCTGCGTGTTTCTGAAGCCGTTTCCCCGCCCGGTAACATCATGACTGCCTTGTGCAGGCAGGGTATCCAGCAGTTGTCGGAAACCCTGGAAAAAGAACTGTAAGTGAACTCGCCGGTTTTCTGTTTCATGTCCGCGGCTTTGAAAAACTCAATCTTTGCAGGCCGGCCCTGCGTGTCGCATGACAGGACAACGAATACTTTTGCGGATTGATAGCTTCGCCTTTCCGGGAATTCTTTTGTTGCTTCCATTTTTGTTTCGGGCAGATCCTTGAGCTTGATCAGGTTTTCAATGGGTGTTCCTGGAATGTTACGGAGATGAGCCAGCCACTGCGGTTCGAGTTCATTTATGTTCTTTGAGAACCCGCGTGCAACCTTTTCCTCGTGATAATAAAGCTTTTTACCGTCGGCAATAATGCGGCGCTTTGACGGTGCCACATTCTCAACATGGATATGGTCGGGTTTCTTGTAAAAGACGCGACTTAGCATGGTGACGCTGGTATTGCCTGCTTCCGTTGTTTTGCGAATCTGGCAGCTGATTGTTTCTATGCTTTCGTAGGCCATACACAAACGCATGGCAAGGCTTTGTTCCGCGGCTTTCGATGAAGAGGAGCCCAGTATTATTGTTGTTAAGGCGATAATACCGATATTGATTGAATAATGCTTTGGGTCATTCATTGTTAGCCATGTACTTCCTGAGTATTGCTTCTATATCACTTCTGCCATTCTTGACTGCAAGTGTCATAGGTGTTTCTCTGTCTTTTGACTCTACTTTTGCGTTTGCTCCGTTCGACAAAAGAAATTCCACTGTGGATGTGTGGCCGTTTTGTGCTGCCCTGTGAAGGGGGGTATAACCGTTCTGGCTGATTATATTGATGTTTGCACCCTCGGCTAAAAGTTCTTTAAGCAGCTCAAGATTACCATTGGCTGATGCCTTGAAAAGTGCACCATTTTTCCCAAACAGCCAGTTTTCGTATTTCATACGGGTGAGCCCTTTAAATTAATATCCTGATGCCTGCATAGTAGGCCACAATAACTGCGGCGACAATGTACATCAGGGGAGTGACCGTTTTCCCTTTCCCGCTGATTAGTTTGACGATCGGATAGGCGACGAACCCGATGGAAATACCGTCAGAAATGGAAAAAGTCAGGGGGATGCCTATTGCGATTAGAAATGCAGGGATTACCTCGGAAAAATCATTCCAGTCTATTTTTGTTACATTTTTCATCATTAATGCCCCGACGATTACGAGGGCGCTGGAAGTTACTGGAAGATACGAACCAATGCATGCAATAAGAGGGCTGAAGAGCAGGGCCAGGATGAAAAGAATACCGACAGTTACACTTGTCAGCCCTGTACGACCTCCGTAGGCTACGCCGGCTGCACTTTCGATATAAGATGTTATCGTGCTGGTGCCAAGGCAGGCTCCGGCAATAGTACTTGCGGAGTCAACAACCAGGACTTTCTCTGCGCGAGGCAATTTATTGTCTTTGATGAATCCAGCCTGTTCCGAGACCCCTATTAAAGTTCCGATCGTGTCAAATAAATCCATGAATAGAAAAACGAATATAAAAGGAAGGGCTTTAAAGCTTAATGCGCCCACGAGATCCATCTTGAAAATTGCTGATTTATTGAAGTCGGGGATTCCCAGTATGCTGTGAATCTGAAGTTTTCCAAACAGAATGGCAACCACTGCCGATGCCAGGATGCCCCAAAGAATAGACCCCCTTATGTTTCGTGCATATAAACCAGCCGATATTACCAGCCCCACTAGGAAGACTGTTATATCCGCAAGCACGCTGTGATCCAGAAAATTCGTATTAAGGCCAAGAAGCGTGCCTGGCTTCCCGATTATCACTCCTCCGTTTTTAAGCCCGATAAATGCAATAAAAATGCCTATACCAATTGCTATGCCGTTGCGCAGGCTTGGAGAAATGGCATTAAGCAGAGCCTCCCGCACTTTTAGAATGGATAGAATAAGGAACAGGACTCCAGCGTAAAAAACGATACCAAGGGCTGTCTGCCATGGGTGAGTGAATCCCATTGCCGACATAGCCATTATTGTGGAGATAAAAAAGAAATTTTCACCCATCCCCGGAGCCAATGCGATGGGATATTTTGCATATAATCCCATGAATACTGAAGCAAAGGCGGAACCAAGACATGTCGCGAGAAGGATGGCATCAGTATCGAGCCCCGTCGGCTGGCCAGCGAAATCCTTCGATAATATTGCAGGCTGGACAAAGATGATATAGGCCATTGTGAGGAAGGTCGTCATCCCCGCGAGAATTTCGATGCGAACTGTCGTATTGTTTTCCGACAGTTGAAACTTCCTGTCCAGGAATTGCATATTCTTTTTCCCTCCCTCTCCCGATAAAGAGATAAGCTGGTTTGTATTGGATAACCTGAATATAAAGCTCACCCTTTAGATGGGCAAGCCTTTAAATGGGTCACTCGCCTTCGCCAGGATGCCCCGTGCCTTGGCACGCGGGAGGAATGGCGCGGTAAACACGGTATAGCATGGGTGAATAAGATGTAAGGCTACGGCGGAGTTCCGCTGATCCCTCCTTTCTTGGCGGGATGCCCCGCGGCTTGCCGCAGGGAGCTTCACTGCCCAGGAGGGGAGGTTACCTTTATCTGGGGAAATACTGTCAGCAGTTCTTTCTCTGCTTGCTTGAGTTCGCCAAGAAGAGGTTGTTCGTCATTTTTCCGTTTGCGCAGTTTGTTCAGGATATCCTCGCGGGCTGCACCGGTCGTATGGTCCATGGTCTTTACCATGGCGGAACTTGCTTCCAGGAATGAATCATATGTGGTTCTTGCTGTTTTGTATCGTTCAAATGCCCTGGTCTGTTCCGGTGTGGAATTGCTTTCTTTTACAAGTGCCGACAAGTCATTGAGGTTTATCTTTAATGGTTTGTTTTCCGCGTTTGCCCCATCTTCCTGACCGCCGCCACCACCACCTGCGGCACGGCCGAAGTCGAGACCCATTTCAATGGCGGATATCTGCATGCCCGGCATGGAAACTTCTTTGCCGTTATTGTCGAACAGGAAGGTTGATTTCTCGTAACTCTTGAGTTTCCAGTCTTCGACTTTCTTTTTACCTCTTTGAGTTATTGTTACAATGGCGGGTGGGTCAATGACAAGTTTCTCTGCAAATGAACGTAATCCGTTGACGGTCTTTCCTCCGTCCGGAAGAAAATAGAATTTGTCGTTCTTGTAACCCTGGAATGTTCCTTCGTAACTCTTGTTGCCTTTCATGATGAGGATGTCTTTTGCTTGAAGGAATTGAAAAGGGAAAAAAAGTGACAGAATTATTGTGCCTGGAATAACCTTAAATGATCTGATGTTCATGACTTCCACTCCGTAAGTATTTCGTTTTATTGCTTATACGTTTTACAAAACGCTGTTATTAGTAGCAAAACACGCGGTACGAATCAATTATAGACAGGTCCTAGTCGGGTTTGCTGGTCCACGGGCTGTTTTTTATGCGAAAACGCCATGGACGTCTGGCGTGTGCACCTGCATACTCAACGCCGATTCGATGGCTTGCCTTTATTTGACCTGGTTCAAGGTCACTGTTTCTTTTCTCCAGCCAGATCCTGCCGTTGGACAGATTTTCGCCATTATGGATGAGCCCAATTCCCAGGGCCAGGCACAGTACACCCGGGCCTCCCGCGACACTTCTATCAAGTTTAGTTTTCCTCCTTCGTCTCAGCATTGTTGCAATACCGTGGGTTGGTTGAATCGCGCGAATCAGTATTGCGTGTGGAATATTTTCCTCGTTCGTGACGATATTGAAAAGAGGGTACATTCCATAGCAAAGGTATACATATGCCACGCCTCCGCGTTTAAACATGGTTTCTGTTCTCTTTGTACGCCGGTTTCCATGTGCATGGGATGCCCTGTCTTCAGGCCCTGCGTAGGCTTCTGTTTCGGTTATAATGCCTCCGGTTATCGTGGATCGGCCGGTTTTCGTGAAAAGATGTTTGCCCAGCAACTGTTTACTTATTTCAAGAACATCTGGCCGAATGAAGAAAGATGGTTGAAGCCTGGGCATTGAACCAATGGGGCATTTTGTCGAACAGTATCGTTCCGTAAAATCTTAGAAGTGAATGTTTACACCGAAAGAGTAAGTGCTTCGGTCATATTTTGTATATGCAGCTTCGAGCGACACTTTCTCATTCAGGAATACATCCAGACCTGCAGTCATGCCAAAAGGTTTTTCTTCTTCAATATCTCCACTCGTAAGCTTTGAGAATGCCGGTCCTATAAACAGCGCAATACTGCTTGGTGCAAAGAACTTATCACCGGTCAGGTCATTCACAAGGCTGAGAGTGAGCGATCCGGAAAGTTCATACCAGTCTATCCCTGTTACATCATCAGCATAGGTTCCAGACCCTTTTGTATACTGGATGTTGGCGTTTATTCTAAGCCTGTCTTCCAGCAATGTGGGGTCTTCAATCTCGGTATCAAGAAGATTGAACATTGCCCCCAGGCCGATTTCAGCATCAGAATCCTGTGCATTTCCACCCCATCCGATCCTGGTCTTTGTGCTGCCTGCAACAATATAAGCTGTTATCCATGGGATGACATCGTATCCAACGTAACCCATGACCTTGTCTTGTTTCATCGACTGAGAACCAAGGAAGAACTCAACATCGCGATCAATTGACATGAAGTACAGGCCCGCGCTCCAGGCACTGAGATCCTGGGTTCCTGCCAGGTATTCCCTGCCGGAATTACTTCTACCTACAGGGGCTGCGATGATTTGAGAAATGTTTGAGAGAATGACAACGACAGATAAACAAGCAATTAAAAATCGTTTTTTCATGTCGCGTATCCTAAAGGTTGATTTCCTTATTCTGCAAGCATATAATTTAACTTTTTGAATCAGAAGAAATGCTGTAAGAGAATATAAAATGACTCCTGAAATTGTGCTTCGATTAGTGATTATTGCCATGGCTGTCGGGGTTGGTTGCATGCCGATGCGGAGCCCTGAAAGATATAAGAAATATACCAATATTGCTGATGCTTTGAATAACAGGGATGATGTCAGGTTTATAAGTCTGGATGGTTCGAACCTGTCTCATGTTCCGGTTTCTGATCTGGCCAGGTTCCCCGGGCTTGTTAAATTGAGTATGCGCAATAATCGCCTGGAATCCGTTGATCCAGGGATAGGCGACTTGAAGCAGCTGGCATTTCTTGATTTAAGCCATTCGGGGGTCAAGATTCTGCCTGGCGAACTGTCAGGTCTGGTGAATCTCAAACAGCTGTATCTTTCTGACAACGAACTCCAGCAGTTACCTCCGACAACAGGAAACCTTGCTTCTCTTGTTTATATAAATCTCGATCGGAACAGACTGACTGTGATTCCTGCAGAGATTGGCAGACTGACTGGTTTGAAATGGTTGCGGCTTAATGGGAATCAAATAGGAGCGCTCCCGCCGGAAATTGGTAATCTGGTTAAGCTTGAGAGGCTTTATCTGGAAGGGAATAAGCTGAAGGAGTTCTCTCTGGACTTGTCAAAATTAACCAGACTTACTGATCTAAATCTTCGTAAGAACGAACTGGAAGTTTTTCCAGCGCCAATACTACAGTTGCAGAATCTTTCGCGACTGGATCTTGATGATAACAAACTTGCCGTGCTGCCGGCAGAGGTTGCGAAGCTGGCCAGGCTCAGGATAATTTCTTTGCGTAACAACAGGTTTTCAGAAGAAGAGAAAGACAGGATTGAAAAACTTCTTCAGGGCTGTCAGATTATTTTCTAATACTTTGTGGCCTTCTGTTTAAGCCTTCCAGTGTGTCCGCCAGGGTTAACGCATGCAGGGCTTTGCTTATTCGTTTGCCTGTGGTGTACTGTTTTTTCCTTCCTTCTTGACGCTTTCCATCTTTGAATACGGAACTCAGAACTTTCTTTGATTGCAGAAGAATCCATATTGAAGCTTGGTTGAGATTGTGATTTCATCTGAATGTTAAGAACACAGTTTCTTGGAACCTGTTCTGTTGAAAGGAAATTATAATGAAAAGACAACGAAAAGGTGAAGGACAACTAACCAGGCGTCAATTTATTGGTACAGCGGCGGCATTGACTGCTTTTTCCGTAGTGCCCCGGCATGTAGTGGCGGACTCAGGCAAGCTGGCGCCGAGTGACAAGATGAATATCGGCTGCGTAGGCGTGGGCGGCATGCAGGGAGCCGGTGACGTTTCGAATGTAAGCAGCGAGAACATTTATGCGATCTGCGATGTCGACGAGAATTTCCTTAACAAGGCTGCCGAGAAATATCCAAAAGCCAAAAAGTATCGGGATTTTCGCGAGATGCTGGACAAGGAATACAAGAACCTCAATGGAATAACCATTACAATACCCGACCATATGCACGCCTCGGTGGCGCTGTGGGCAATGGAACGCGGACTGGCTGTTCACTGCCAGAAACCGCTGACTCAGAGCGTCTGGGAAGCACGCCTGATGGCGAAGGCTGCAGCAAAGTACAAGGTGCCAACCCAGATGGGAAACCAGGGCTATTCTTCGGTAGCTACTCGCATAGCATGTGAAATCATATGGGATGACCAGATCGGTGACGTAACCGAGGTACATTCAATGAGCGGAGGAGGCTTTGCGCGCGGCATAAAGGAATGGCCGGCTGTCGAAGAAGTCCCGCAGACGATGAAATGGGATCTCTGGACAGGTCGTGCACCGGAACACACATACAGCTCGAAGATTCATCCTTGGCACTGGCGCGGATTCCTGGATTATGGCACACAGATGATCGGTGACTGGGGTATCCATATGCTTGGCCCCGCGAACTGGGCACTGCAGCTTGGCAGTCCCACCAGTGTGGAATGTACGGCAGTGGACGAGGTAAATCCTGTCACGTATCCTCACTACTCGTGCAAGTTTGAGTTCCCGGAGCGCCCGAATAAATATGTTAAAAACGGGAAGATGCCTCCATTAACTCTCTATTGGTATGAAGGCAAGATGACCAAAAACTTCAAGCCGCCAAAAGATCTGGTAGAGCCGAAAGATGTCAAGCCATTCAGCTATAATGAATTGTTCGTCGGTACAAAGGGGTACCTTGGCACGAACGGGCGTGGCGAAAGTGTACGCCTGCTGCCGGAAGCCAGGGCGAAAGATTTCAAGAAGCCGCCGGAGGTAATCAAGCGGTCACCGGGTCATTTCAAGGACTGGATACAGGCCTGCAAGGGGGGCGATCCGGCCTGCTCCAATTTCAGTATTTCCGGTCCTTACACGGAATGGATGTTGCTCGGAGCGATATGCTGGCGGTTCCCGAACGAAAAGCTGCTGTGGGATGGCAAGAACCTGAGGTTCACCAACAATGAGAAGGCCAATGAGTTTGTGAAGCCTCATTTCCGTAAGGGGTGGGAACTTCAAGATATCAAGACATCGTGGTTTAAAAAGTTGTTGGGCTAATCCCTGGCAGTCGCTGGTTATTGCTGGATAGTGGATTTCCTGTTTGCAGGAGATTGTGTTCCGCAATTTCTAAAACAAAGGCGAAATTGGCTATGAATCCTTCCAATCTCAGAAAAGTAATTCCTTGTAACCCGGCCTGGCGGTTAATTCTTATAACAGTATTAATTGAGTTTCTGACTTCACTGACACCTGCGGCCGATCTTGTCTGGACTGAGGTCGAGCGTTTTGAAGAGTGTGGCGGCTGGGTAAATGATGCACAATTTATAGATCAGATGGGCTCACCTTACCTGCTGGCCACCGGGATGGGCGAACCGGTCAAGGATGCTGTTACCCGGTTGAAACTGCCACACGCAGGCAAATGGCGCCTTTGGGTCCGCAACAGGGACTGGGCTCCACTCCATCATCCCGGCCGGTTCAATATCCTTATCAACGGAAAGGTGGCAGGTCCGGAGTTTGGCGCCGGGGGCACGCAGGGCTGGCAATGGACAGACGGCGGCATACATGAGCTTGATGGCCAGGTTGAAGTCCGCCTTCATGACCTTACCGGTTACTATGGTCGTTGTGACGTGATTGTATTTGCATCGGATTCGGATTGGACACCGCCCGCTGACCAGAAGAAAATCGCCGTGCTCCGCGAGGAATATGGCGGTGTGAGCCGTCAGGTTGAAAACATGGAACCTTGTGATGTGGTAGTTGTCGGCGGTGGATTGGCTGGTTGTACTGCGGCTGTTGCTGCCAGTCGCTACGGGACCAGGACCATATTGATTCAGAACCGCCCGGTACTGGGGGGGAATGCCAGTACTGAAATTCTTGTTCCACCGGTAGGTGTATGGCCCAGCGTTGCAAGCCGTAACCCGCTTGATCCCAGGGAAACAGGTTTACTCGAGGAATATCGTACGGTCGGTAATCAGAGAGTCAAAGAGGGGGTGTTTTATTCCGACCGGCTGATGCGGTTTGTAAAACTCGAGCCAAACCTTGATTTGCATATGAACACACATGCCACCGGGGTGGAAATGACGTCAGGCAATCGTATTGCCGCGGTACTTGCGGTGGATGTCAAAACCGGCCGGCGCATGCGGTTTGCCGGGAAAATGTTCATTGATTGCACTGGTGATTCTGTGGTCGGTGTGGCAGC
>Ga0156394_1135_pt1 | contig 11433 bp, 8 predicted proteins | sample RifOxyA3_FD_108038 | JGI IMG/M metagenome (GOLD analysis project Ga0156394, IMG submission 108038) | Lentisphaerae bacterium RIFOXYA12_FULL_48_11 | reverse complement strand
GCCAAAATGAACCCTATTACAACCAACTTCATGCCGGGTGAACGTTTCTTCGACCATTACAATCTTGCCACACTGGAGGACCCTGACTTTTACCCCGACGGCCGTGACCTCGGAGAAAACTACACCTATACATTGTGGCTCACCAGTCCCTGCGTCAAGGCTGGCAAACTGGAATGCGTACATTGCCACACATCAAGCGGTCGGTATAAGTTTACCGGCGACAAAGCAAATGAAGCCTGCCTGCCCTGCCATAAAGAACGGGTAGAAATGGCGACTGTGCATACACATCATCAGGCCGACAGCAAGGGCAACATATGCATTTCGTGTCACATGCCCATGACATCATTTGCCCGGATGCAACGATCCGATCACTCCATGCGCCCGCCCACACCAGCAGCAACAATCGCATTCAAATCCCCCAACGCCTGCAACATCTGTCACAAGGATATGGACGCAAAGTGGTCTGATGACCATGTAAGGAAATGGCGGAGCCGCGATTACCAGGCGCCGGTTCTGTACAGGGCTGAACTGGTCGCTGCTGCCAGAAAGAGGGACTGGCGCAGACTCAACGATATCCTGACATTCATTACCGACGAGAAAAGCGATAGTATTTTTGTTGTATCGTTAATACGACTTCTTGGAACCTGCGATGCTCCGGCCAAGTGGCCTGTTATCCGGAACGCATTAAAGAACACCTCTCCTTTTGTGAGATCGGCGGCGGCACAGGGGCTTACCGGAGACGACAGCCGAGAAAGCCTGGACAGCCTGATCACCGCAGTCGGTGACGAATACCGCCTGGTCCGGGTGTCTGCAGCTTCTGCATTAGCACGCTACGCAAATACCTTGCCGGACATGGAATCACGCAGGAAATGCGACGCAGCCATGAGGGAACTGGAAAGTAGCTTTATGTGTTTCCCTGATTCATGGAGCTCACACTACAACATGGGCAATTATTACGAGGAACGTGGCTGGTCATCACAGGCCATTGCCTCGTATGAACATGCCATAAAACTTCGACCGGACAGCATTCTCCCAATGGTCAACGCAGCCATGATACATGCACGCCAGGAGAATCTCGAAGCGGCAATAAAGTTGTTAAAAAATGCCTTGAGCATCGAACCAAAACACGCGGCCGTAAACTTCAATCTCGGACTGGCGCTGGCTGAACAGAACAAAATGACCGAGGCTGAAAGTCACCTGCGAGCCGCGCTGGCAACTGACCCAGACATGGCACAGGCCGCTTACAATCTTGGCGTAATGTTGAACAAGAGAGCAGTACACGACGAAGGCATAAAATGGTGCCGTAGAGCTGTTGAACTTATGCCCAACAATCAGACCTATGCCAATGCCCTTAACTTCTACCTCGACACACAGAAACAAAAGGCAGAGAAATAAGTGATCTTCATCAGAATTCTAAACATATTTTTTCAGAAATCGACCTCGATCTGTGTTCACAGGACGGGCTCAAAATATCCTAATTGTGGCATATTGCCATCTCATGCAAGGGGGAAAGTCATGCGTATAGCATTATTGATGACTGTGTTCTTATTGTTGCAGGGCTGCAGGCGTGACACCCCTCCTCCCCAGGCATCCCAAACCGCCATACGCACAGCTGTAATACCAATCGAATCCTTCCTTCAAGCCGCCCATGACGGCTCAACGGAAACAGTCTCGAGTGGTCTTGAATCCGGCATCGACTGTAATGCCACAAACATCGAAGGGCGCTCGGCCCTGATGCTAGCCGCGTTTAATGGCCACACTGCCATCGTCGAGCGCCTGCTGAAAGCCGGTGCAAAAGTGAATACCACTGACATGCTTGGCCGGACCGCCCTGATGTATGCCGCCACAGGAACCAGCGCTGATACTGTTCGGCTTCTGCTTAAAAGCGGCGCCGCAGTCAACACAATCGACTCGCAGGAACACTGGACTGCGCTCATGTTTGCCGCAGCAGAGGGACAGACTGAGATCGTGCGTCTGCTTCTCTCCAATGGTGCAGATCGCACATTAAAAGATGTCGACGGGGATACCGCAGAAAAATTCGCCATTCAGCGCAACCAGAAAGCCGTGATGGAACTGCTACAGGCTCCGATCAAACCCTGACAGCATCATTTGGGCTCAAAACCTGTCCGAACCTTGCCGTCGTGGCCAATCAACGGCTGGGCATTGGCAGCCTTACCAAGTTCGCGGGAACCGGGCCCAACATCATCAAGGCCAAGATCATTCTTCATTGCCTCAACAATGGCCTGTAACTTATTCACAACATCAGGATTGTCTGCAGCAACATCGGCTGCTTCACCAATATCTGTTTTGAGGTTATACAACTTGGCCTTAGCAGCCGCATTCTTCGCAGTCGGAAGATGCAGCTTCCATTCCCCGTGCCGTACGGCTTCGAGTCGAAAACCACGGTAATAATAGAAGGTGTCGTGGACGGGTTTCGCAGCCGTGTCTCCCACAAGATGCGGCCATATATTGGCACCGTCAATCTTTCGATCGGCAGGTACCTTTGCTCCGCCAAGTACGGCAAAAGTCGGCAGAATATCGAACATGCCGGTAATGGCATCGCATTCCGTACCGGCAGGAACTTTCCCCGGCCACCATGCGATGGTTGGAACACGAATGCCACCCTCCAAAGTACTGCCCTTGTTCCCGCGCAAAGGTGTGTTCACGGCACGCTGAGTACCGCCATTGTCACTGGTAAAGATTACCAGCGTGCGCTCAGACAACCCCAGATCACGGATTGTATCCAGAACACACCCAACACTCCAGTCAACCTCCTCGACCCAATCTGAGTAGATGCCGTTTGGAGATTTTCCAGCCCACTTCTTGCCGGGATAGATCGGAAAATGTACGGCATTATGGGGCAGGTACAGGAAGAAAGGTTCGTTCTTATGTGCTTTGATAAATTGAACAGCTTCGTCGGTGTAAAGCTCCACCAGTGACTGCTGGTCATCCGGCAAGACACGTTTGAGAACCGTATTGTTACGCATGAGCGGAAGCGGCGGCTGACCTTTTGCCTTGGGCTTTGGAAGCGGCTTTCCAAGATCGCTCTTTACGCCATCTTCTGCAGGGCCCATGTCGTTCGAGTAAGGTAAACCAAAATAATAGTCAAAGCCCTGCTTCAATGGCAGAAATTCGGGTTGATCACCAAGATGCCATTTACCAATTATACCGGTCGTATAACCTGCCGCCTTAAGAACCTCGGCTACGGTCACCTCATTTGGTGAAAGTCCTACATCATTCTCAGGGAAAAGTACATGCGGGATCGGAAGTGAACGTTTTGGGTAACAGCCAGTCATGAGCGATGCACGCGACGGCGAACAAACCGGCGCCGCGTAGAACGAAGTAAACTTGCGTCCCTCCTTTGCCATGCGGTCCAGATTAGGCGTGCGATTCAACTGCGAGCCAAAAGGCCCGATATCCGCGTATCCCATGTCATCTATATTGATAAAAACAAAATTTGGTTTTGGGAAAGGCGGATTATCAGCAGCGTTCAGGCTGACCTGGAAAAACAGTATCAGCATTACAAATACCATACGTGTTATCTTCATTTTCATTTCCTCGTTTACTTAATCCCGTTTACCACATGCGATCCATATTGGCATAGCAGGCATAACAATCACCAGTTGTGATAATGTATGTCATATTGGTTTTTCTTTAGTTCTTAAAACGTACGTCTATCACTGATTATTGCCCGCCACCACCAAAATTTTCAGTCAGGTTGTGTCGTCCCACCACATCAGGGGCAGGTAATCCCCCTTGCGCACTGGATCAAGAGTGAAGGCAACGAAATCACCGGCACGCTGATGCCAGTCGATACACTGGTAGCCCTTGCCGTCCCTCGGGAATGTTTCTATGCGCGGCGTCGTAATAGAAACTTCCCCAGCTTCACCTACAACCAGAGGTGTCAGCAGCAAGGCGGTACCGATCAATGATGCTACTTTACTCATGTTCACGCTTCAGTTCCCGTAAAGAATCGCGCACCGTGTTAAGGTCGCCAACAATAACAAACATTCGATATGCATATTCACCTGGAGGAATTCCGTTCCTGTCCTTCACGCGAAAAACACAATTCCACTTCACAACCTTTTCAGTTAAAAACCGGAAACGCCCATAGGTTGGACCTGTAGTATTACGAGCGGGTTGTGGCGGCGCATATATACCCATCGCATGGGTACCGCCCTGAACGGCAAGAACCACAGGGTTAATCACTTCGCCCGGTCCGTCGGAAAGCGCTTCTATCTCTCCGGTCTTCGAATTGAACTGACGAAAATCTGTGAAAGCCGAAGGCATATAACCAGTAAGCGCCTCGAAAACTGCATGCGTATGTCGCTCTCCCATTGGCAGACTGAAGACAACATCATAGGTAATAACGTGCGGCATGTTCTTGTAACCAATATGTACCCGCTTTGTGAGTAGATGGTTGGAAAGAACTGTCGTATTCCTGGCCTGGTTCGGTCCGGACTTTCCACCCGGCGCGAGCCAGAAAGCCATTCGAGTCAATGTCTGGATGGAATTCGATCCGACACACCAGTGAAGAAGGCGGCTGGAGGATTTCTCACCAGTGAAGTCGCGCGCAGAACCGGCTTCCGTAGGATTAAAAGTCTCATCAGCGATCGGCATGCCGCAATCAAGATTCGACGCCGACTGAAGCTGCCGGCCGTGGTCAAATGAATCAATAAATTCCAGTCCATTCCAGGTCAATGAGTGAATCGCACCCGCCAGTCGAGGGGTTGTCGTTATGACGATTTCAGACGAACCGGCTGGTGCACGGATTGTAGCTTTGCCATCCGGAACATCTGCATACAGCGCTCCGAGCGGATTCATTAAGAGAACCAAAACAGATAACAGGCCATGTTTCATTTTGCAGATTTCTTCTCTTTTTTTGCCAGTAGATTCAGCGCCTATGTCATGACACTTTAACAAGAGCGTTGTGCGCCCCTGGAGAACTGTTGCGCCCATAAATTCTTCGTCCAAACAGGACTAGTTTGAGATTTCACCTGATGGACACAGTACCGGAATCATCCACTTTGTAACCCCATTTTGCGATATAAGTCGAACCGGGAAGGAAATCATCTTCCGTTTTCTTCAGCAGTTTAACCAGCGCAGATTCCAGCCGAGTCTGTAATTCTACGTGTTCCTTCCTGTTAACCAGGTTCTCGATCTGGCAGGGATCAGTCTCGTTGTCGTACAACAACCACGGGCCATTCAAGTCGCGCACATATGTGTAGCGTTTTGTCCGTACGCCACGGTATTCGCGTCCGCCCTTTGCCCTGGTCCATTCGCCGAAAGGAGACGGACATTGTATCAGCACGGGATTGTCCGCCGGCGCGACAGCACCACGGCACAAGGCAGAAAAGTCTTCACCCTGAACAGATCCGGGCACAGGTATACCGCTCAAACCCAGCAGCGTCGGCATAATATCAGGAGTATTAACAGGCATGTCGATTTTGAATCCCTTCGCCTGCACTGCAGGATAGCGCACCAGCAGAGGCACACGGATTGACTCGTCCCACGGCTTCTGCTTGCGGATCTGGCCATGTGATCCAAGCATGTCGCCATGGTCTGAAGTAAAAACAAAAATAGTATCGTTTCGTAATCCGGTCGCATCGAGTGTAGCCAACAAGTCGCCAAGGCAGGTATCCATGGCGGCTATGTGCGAATAATAGCCGGCCAGGTCCTTTGCAAACTCCTTTTGCGCATTCGGACGCAGAACGATTTTGTCCGCGTCGAACATCCGCTTGAACTTTTCCGGAGCGGTCTCATAAGGATTGTGCGGAGGCCCCCATGAGAGAATCAACAGAAACGGCTTAGGACCTTTCGAATGATCCTTTATATATACCTGTGCGTCTTTAGTCTGCGCGAACACATCATAGCCGTCCCAAATACGCTGCGTCGGATCATTACCCGCGTAGTAAGGCGAACGATTATAGTTGTGGGTACACTCCAAAACCTTCCAGTAATCAAAACCCTGCCGTCGTTCCGACGGTATATATGCACTGCGACCATTCCCATCCAGATGCCATTTGCCAATATAGGCAGTATCGTAACCCGCCTGTGTATAAACTTGAGCAATCGAGGTAGCCTTGGTACTGAGACAGACATCATTTAAGAAAAGTCCGTTCGTGAGTGGATACTGGCCTGTGATAAGGCTCGCGCGATAGGGAGTACAAACGGGACAGCAGGATACTGCATGAGTAAAGTCAACGCTCTCGGCAGCCAACTGGTCCAGGATCGGCGTCCTGCCTTTCAGGTTTGGATCACCGGTGTAGCCACACGCCTGCGCCCGCCACTGATCCGCCAGCACAAATACCACGTTGGGTTTAAGGTTTTTTTCTTCACGCGCCGCCCCAGTTACTGTTCCAGCGACCATGGCCGCCGTGGCCGCAAGAAAATCACGCCTGTTCATGTTGCATCCCTTTCTTAATGTATCTTTCGGATGAACAATAAATGATAGTCATTCAAAACTTCAATTGAATTAATCTAGACCTGATTAGCCGATACAATAGCTACTCCAGTTTTCCAAACATGATACGCTCCTTCCGGCTCGGCGAGACGCTACCCTGTGTTACGCACAACCATATCGTGCCCTTATGTTCACGGAAAGTGGGATACTGAAACGACTTTTTCGTCTCGAAGCGATACTTCAGATCCCATGCCGCACAGTCGCGGGAAACGTGGATATTGAAAACACTGCGGCCGATGCCTTCAATCTTGGTGGACTCCTGCCATCCGAGGTAATAGGTGTCGCCGAACTTATCAAAAGTCGGCTTCGAGTTCGTACCGTTGGGAAGGAATGGTAATTCCCTGCCGACCGTCCATGTCCTGCCATCCTTGCTTGTGGTAAAATAGTAGTTTCCGTTACCGCCATCCTGCCTGCATATAGCCATCCAGGTCCCGTCAGGCAGACGGTTAACCGACGACTCGCTCAGCTGTACCGATTGAGGCTCGTTGTAGTGACCGATGACCTCGAAGGTAGCAAGGTCATCATGTACCATTGCCAGCGCATTCTGTTGACCCGGGAAATTATTGATTGCCACATATGTCTTGCTATCGAATTGCTTGAACGAGTCAAACAGGTATAACCCGAAATCCTTCGCAGGTTTTGCAAAACCATGATCCACAGCATCAGCGTGAAAATACTTCGGTTGCATATCGAAGACCCCGGCAGAGGTCTTGAGTTTCGCCTTATGAATACGGTTCTCGAATGCCCCGCTGGCCAGATCGAAGTCTATGAACCACGTCTGCGCCTCACGCTTGCCGGGCTGTTCACTGGCAAAGTAACAGCGGAGCGTCCTGACGTCCTTCTGAATGATGCGCGGCACAAAGCAGGCACCCACAGGCAGCGTCTCATTTTCATATACCTGTCCGGACCTGGCAAACGGAATGATCTTTTCAACAGCCAAAGTCTTGAGATTGACGATAGACATGGATGCATAAATCTCCGGCCAGCCTGCGCTCTCCCCCGCTTGAACATCGTTCACTTCCGCCACGATATAAGCGCGATCACCAACCATCACTATCTCCGCATCATGTGCACCCATCACCTCCGGGGCGGTGACATTGACAAGCCGAGCCATCACCTGACTGCCGGCAATCTTTGGGTTCACCCCGGTTGCCCGGTTGATCAGAACCTGTTGCCGCATTTTACCACTGACATCTTTGCCTGCCAGCACATCTTCTTCCGTGAACTGGCTCATGAGGATGTGTTTGTCACGCCCCCTCTGCCAGTCATAAATAATGTAAATCGATCCATCTGTCGCCTGTATTCCATCTGGATACGAAACACTGTTACGCTCATCTACCAAGAGCCCTCCCTTCCACGATTCTCCACCGTCCTCCGACAAATACGCCGTGAGATGCGAACGCCCAATACGTTTATCGAGCGGACCGTGCTTCACAAGAAGCAGATTGCCGGAAGAGAGACGGCGGAAATGAAAGCGTGAAGTAGCGTCGGGAAGATAATCCGCTACCGCTGTCCATGTTCGCCCGCCATCCGTCGAGAGTGACCGCCCGATGCCGTACTCCGCCGTGCGCACCAGCATCATAAGAGTTCCGTCTTTGCGTTCGACAATCATATGCTCGTCGCAGTTGCGTCGCGCCTGCGGAATATTCGCCGTACCAAGAAGGGAGAAGCTCTTTCCGCGGTCCCTGGATATCATGACTTTGGAACTGTCATCCCGGCCCCATATGGCGGCAGGCATAAGCCAATCGCCGTTCTTAAGAACCACAGGCTTATTGAGCATAACACCGTGGAAAAGAGCCTGCGGCTCTGTCCAGACCGGGTTCTCGGAATCTGGATTCTCAGCGGTGATCGCCATTGTGGTGGTCAGGCCACCACCATCCAGCCACCAGAACAGCCAGAGCCTGCCAGATGGATCGAGCCACAAGCACGGATCAGAATTGCGCCGCGGCCCGTCGCCGTCCGGATCTATTGCGAGCTTCAGGTCACTCCATGTCTTGCCATCGTCACCACTCGTTGCCGCAACAACGTAATTGTAACGATCTTCCCATATCTTGCCCGCATACCAGACAGCCCAGAGCCGCCCACCCGGCGAACGTTCAATGCTTGGAATACCCTGATATTTCCGTACATTGGCACCGTAATTTTCACCTGGCTGGAAATTAACCGGCGGATGAACAAACCCCTTAAGCAGCTCCGCCCCTTCCCCGTCATTTTTGTCTCCGGCAATGCCATTACAGGACAACATCAGGGCTGCTGCTATCACAAAACGGATAAAACAACTCAATTTACTCATGGGATCTGCCTCCTGGAACAAATATGCGGTTTATCTTTCTTTGTTCTTGCTTGTTTCTTGTATTATATAATATATAACTATTACTAATACTATATACATTTATTACAGCTTTCAGAATAGGTTGTCAATAAGAGCCTAAGTGTTTCTCCGCCAGAGAAACATGGCGACCTGATCGGGCGCAGCTAAAGGTAGGGCGGGGCCGCTGGACCCGCCGTGGAATCGGAGAAGAGCGGACGGCCCAGCGGTCCGTCCCTACCGAAAAATAGACAAATATTGTTGCAAGTTATTTTGGAAAAGGGCCCAAATATGAAAACAAAAGTGCGGATTCTGACATCGTTCCTGAAAGGACTGCGTATCATGGAAAGAATGGCTTCCGGGGATGACGGACTGAGCCTCGCCGAAGCGGCCAGGATGACCAATCTGCCAGCATCCAATACGGTCCTTTACATGAACACCCTGGTTGAGTCAGGCGCTGCGTTGAGGGATCCCATCAGCAAGCGGTACTTCGTATCCCCGGCATTTATCGAACGATCCCGCCACGCGGATCGCGGAACAATCCACCGTATGCTTCTGGCCGCTGATGAACCGATGCGTAAACTTCACGAGAAATACAATGAAAATGTTCTGCTTGGTTTTCCCAGGAACGTGCATATTGTTTTCCTAAAGCATATTGCATCAAACCACATCATGAGAATCAATATAGAGCCCGAACCAGATTACCCAATGCACGTTACCGCCGCAGGCCGATCGATACTTGCTTTTTACCATGCCAAGGAAATTAAGGCGTACCTTAAGACTGCAAACCTCGAGAAACTGACGTCGAAAACAGTCACATCAAAAACCGAGATCGTGAATATCCTGGCAAGAATCAGGGAGAACGGCTATGCCTTCAACCCGGGTGAATTCCAAGAGGATGTGATGGCACTTGCTGCACCAATCATGCTCGAGGGCCGCCCTGTCGGATGTATTGACATCCAGTTCCCAACCCTGCGCCATTCTGCCAGGGAAGCAAAAGCAGCCGCAAAAGATGTTATTAATGCCGTACACGAGGTGGAATCCCACATGAAATAACAGATCAGTCTTGCCGACTGGCGACTTATTTCTTACGAACAGTCTTCCCGCCCGCCTCACGGCCATCCGGCTTTGCAGGATCATATGTCGGATTCTTTGCCGGCATCAGGGCACCTGCCGCCTTTCGCCATGCCTTTATTTTCCCGCTCAATTCCCTGACTTTATCTGGATTCTGATCGGCCAGGTTGTTCTGCTCTCCAATATCATTCTGCAGGTTGAAGAGCTCATAACGACCGCCATTTTCTAGCCACTCAATAAGTTTCCACGGGCCTTCACGGACCGCTGATCCAGGCGCACCACCCTGGTTCCCATAATGGGGATAATGCCAGAATATCGGGCCACGCTGCATTGATTCACCCTTGAGTAGAGGCACAAAGCTCATTCCATCGCAATGCGGAACAAGTCGCGGAGACAGTCCGGCCAGTTCAAGAATTGTCGGATAGAAGTCAACACTGCTTATAGGGGAACTGCATATGCTACCAGCTTTAGTGACCCCCGGCCACCGCACAATCACAGGCTCACGTATCCCGCCCTCGTACAGCCAGCCCTTGCCGGCACGTAACGGCAGGTTTGAAGTAGGCGAACCTTCCGAAGTCGACAAGCCACCGTTATCCGACATGAATATCACAACCGTATTGTCTGCCAACCCCAGCTTGTCTAGCGCATCCAGTACCTTGCCCACAGCCTGATCCATAGCTTCGACCATGCCGGCATAAATGGCATGATCCTGACTCAAACGAACTGCCCGCGGCGGCTCATCGCCGAACCTGCTTTCAGGTGAGCCCAACTCCTTGAGCCGTTTCTCGTATTTCTCCTGCAAATCCTTGCGCGCCATAAGAGGTGTATGAACAGAGTAGAATGCAAGGTAGGCCAGGAAAGGCTTGTTCTGCTCCCTGTTCTTTTCTACAAACCTGACCGCTTCTCTTGCCAAACGGTCAGGCAAATGTTCACCAGAAGGCCCATCCGACAGGCGCGGGTTGCCATAAGGCACAAAATACTTGCCTGGACCGTATGGACCACCGGCAGAATGTCCGCCCATGTTTACATCAAACCCCTGATGCTCAGGCCAGTGCGTCTCCGGACCCAGATGCCATTTGCCGAAGAATCCGGTCGAGTAACCACCTTCCTTCATTGCTTCAGCGATGGTAACCTCCTCCAGATTGAGCTGGGTATTGTAGATAGCCGGAAGACATTTCGTATTACGCTTCCATCCATCAGGCTGGGCCGCACCAATGTAATCAGTAACACCGGTCCGGACCGTATATTTACCTGTCATGATACTTGCCCGGGTAGGACTACAGACAGGACAGGCTGCATAGGCATCAGTGAACTTCAGACCACTGCTGCATAACCTGTCGATATTTGGCGTATCATAGAACTTGCTCCCGAAACACCGCAAGTCGGTCCATCCAAGATCATCGACGAGAAAGAAAATAAAATTGGGCTTACGTCCGCCGGCTGCTGAAAAAGCTGCTCGCGACAGCGACAGGCCCGTCAAGCCAATGACTGCGGTTTTTAGAAATTCCCTACGATTCATAATGCTCCTTTCGTGACTAATTCTTATTCCCTGCCTGCTTCCCTTTTTCCCGACTCAATCCAGGCAGGC
>Ga0156394_1134_pt1 | contig 11464 bp, 10 predicted proteins | sample RifOxyA3_FD_108038 | JGI IMG/M metagenome (GOLD analysis project Ga0156394, IMG submission 108038) | Lentisphaerae bacterium RIFOXYA12_FULL_48_11 | reverse complement strand
AATAGCACGCAGTCGAAACTTTTGCCCTGAGCCAAGTCGAATGGGCAAAAGCGCTTATGCATGAGCCAATCTCTTGCTCATGCAATAAGCGGGCTAAGTCTTCAAGCAACCCTATGGAGCAAATATTTCCAGTTTTGCGGCTTTTTCCTTCCGCCTGGCGGATTTATTTTTGATTCCCCTTTTCACAATGGCAAAGAGTAATGCCGGAACTTTGAACAAAAGTCGCACGACATCGGCCTTACACAGAATGCCAAGTGACATAAACTTTCTGATGATCCACCTTAACTGAGCAAAGTCGTAGAACTCAGATCTTATCCTGTTCCTGATTTTTTTTAGCGCAGCTAAGCCATATTTATCAGAGTAAACCGGTCCACCAACTTCGTCGTAATGATACCCCGGGGTATTTTCTACAATTTCTTTCAAGGGAGAATATTTCTCTATCCGGAGCTTCTGAAAGCTGATCGAATCGAGACCTATCTCCTTGGCAAAACGCCCGATATAAACCATTTCCTCTTCGGTTTCGCCAATGTTTCCGTAAATAAAATAGGCATGAAGATAAAAAGGATGCTTACGAAGCACCTGAATAGCCTCCCTTATCTGTTGCTGGTTGAAACCCTTGTCGATCAGCTTGAGAATCCAGTCATGGGGTGACTCTATTCCAAGTAATAGAATCTTGATACCAGCGCGGGCAGCCTTCTCCAGCAAGGAAGGATGCCTGGCAACATCGATCCTCGTCTGGGCCACAAATATCTTTTTTATCCCGCTTTCTATGATCATATCACACAGCATCTCAGCTCTTTTTGGATTCGTAAAAAAGTTGTCATCGGCAATCATAACCAGATCTGCGGTTATTGTTTTCAGTTCCTCCATGACGGACTCAAGAGGACGTTCAGTGTACTCGCGCTTTTGCCCGAGCGGATTCAGACTGAAGGTACAAAACTTGCATTTAAATGGACATCCCCTCGTCGTGAGTATCGTGTCAAAGGTGTGAGGCATCACCTTAATACCATTCTGCAGCCATTGATACTCGCACCGGCGCAGGGACCTGTCTGGGAAAGACAGTTTTGCAACATCGGGCAAGACTGCATTCTTGTTATGAATGATCTTCCCATTCTCACGGTATGAAAGCCCGACTATGTCAGCATAAGGCACGCCGGTTACAACCTGCTGAATGATTTCCTCCCCCTCGCCTCTGACAATGAGATTAACGTTCGGACATCGAGCAAATATATTATCGACCTCTTCCGTGGCATTGTGTCCTCCTACCACCGTTGTAATGCCTTGAGGTAATTTATTTACAAAGGCACAAATTTCATCAAACCCCGAACGCCATGAGATGCTTATGCACAAAAGGTCAACTTCATGCCTGATAAAATCATTCAGCTTTTCCAGGTCACAGTACTCGACATCAAACCGCATATCGACAAGGGTGACTTTCCCGACAAGATTTTTTATGCTTGCGGCAATATATTCGAGCCCGGTAGGCGGGAATGCACCCATCCATGCGGTTGAAGTGAAAGGACTAGGGTTAAGCGCCAGAACATGCTTGTACAATTCAAGATTCCTGGACTGTTTACTCGTTATGTTTTGAGATGAATGATTCATATGCTAAATAGTAAATTGCTTTTTCTGCTAGTTCATAAATAAATTTCACATTACCTTCTTCTTTAACAACTGTGCTTTAAAAGCTCAACAACCGTCAAGCTTTCAAAAAAAATAATTTAGTAAACAATAGACAACTTAACTATAAAACACATTCTTGCTTTTTCCAACATCCATGACATGGAATAAACCGACAGAATCACCCACAACAGCAGTCCGACCAATGCTACCAGCCGGATACTGTTCAACAATCGATCTGTCATACAGTTCACGAACGGTTTCAAGACACAACGATTATTAGGGTTTTGTTTGCTTTTCTTCGTCGTTATATTCCATTATTCCTCTGTCCCATTGATTATCGAGGAGGCTATATCATGAAAATTGTTGTGATTGGTGGAGTGGCTGGTGGCGCATCGGCTGCCGCACGTGCACGCAGGCTTAACGAAAATGCAGAAATCATAATCCTTGAACGTGGCAAGAATGTCTCTTTCGCAAACTGTGGCCTCCCCTATCATATCGGCGGCATCATTAAGGACCGAGAAAGCCTCCTCCTGCAGACACCACAAAGCCTGAAGGAATCATTAAACCTTGATGTACGGGTGGAACAAGAAGTTATTAACATAGATAGAACTAAACATACAGTTACAGTTAAGGAACTTCAGACCGGAAGGGAATATACCGAAACCTACAACAAGCTGGTACTTTGTCCGGGGGCAAGCCCCATCAAACCGCCCCTTCCCGGTATAGACCATCCCTCCATTTATGTTTTGCGTAATATAGATGACATGGATCAGATAAAAGCCAAGATAGATGCTGGTGCAAAACGTGCCATAGTTATTGGAGGCGGATACATTGGCGTGGAAATGGCTGAAAATCTTCGCGAGCGTGGACTTGAAGTAGATCTTGTTGAAATGGTGGATCAACTCATGCCTCCACTTGACCGCGAAATGGCGCGCGATCTGGAAAATCACATGATTCGTCACGGCATAAGGCTTCATCTTGGAACTGCGGCGGCCGCATTCAGAAGTGCCGCAAACCTCATTTCGATAGAATTAACAAATGGCGACGTTCTGAAAGCGGATCTTGTAATCATGTCCGTAGGTGTAAGGCCCGAAACAGATCTTGCCAAAAAGGCAGGCATCGAACTTGGTCAGCGCGGTGGAATAAAAGTCAACAACAGGATGCAGACATCAGATCCTGATATTTATGCCGCTGGTGACGTTATCGAAGTCACAGACACCGTCACAGGAACACCAGCCATAATACCGCTTGCAGGACCTGCCAACCGCCAGGGGCGAGTTGTGGCGGACAACCTGATGGGGATTTCCAGTAAATACACATCGACGCAGGGAACAGCCATAGTGAAAGTGTTCGACATGACCGGCGGAGTAACTGGTGCAACAGAAAAAACACTCATTAAAGCCAAGAGAAAATTCGGTAAAATATATATACATCCCTCAGGGCACGCCGGTTATTACCCGGGAACCTCGCCCATGAGCATAAAGGTGACCTTCGATCCTGATACTGAGAAAGTTCTTGGCGCTCAAGTCGTGGGCTTCGATGGAGTAGACAAGCGCTTGGATGTGTTCGCAACAGCGATCCGGGCAGGTATGACAATATACGATCTGAAGGATCTTGAACTCTCGTATGCCCCGCCCTACGGTTCGGCAAAAGATCCAGTTAACATGGCTGGATTTGTTGCAGAGAATCTCCTGAAGGGGAACATTGAATTCTGGTATTCCGAAGATTATCCCAAAAAAACTGCAAACGGACTGATCATGGATGTTCGCGGTCCACAGGAGTTCGAGTCGTGGCACATCCCTGGCGCTGTCAATATTCCTCTCGGCAAACTGCGCAAACAGATCAAAGAAATTCCCACAGACAAACCGATATATGTTTACTGCAAGGTCGGATTCCGCAGTTACCTTGCATACAGAATATTGAAACAAAGCGGCATAAACAGGGTGAGTACACTGGCAGGAGGTTCTCTGACTTTCTGCAGTTATCACCCCAACTCTGTAACGGGTCAACAGCCAGAGCCACCAACTTTGGCTTATGCTGAAGAAAAGATGGCGGCAAAACCAGAATATATTGGAAAAACCATAACGGTCGACTGTTGCGGGCTTCAATGCCCAGGCCCCATAAAGAAACTTAAAGACACCTTGGATTCAGCGTCCGTTGGTGATGAAATAGTGGTATATGCCACCGATCCAGGCTTTGCTGCCGACTCGGCTGCCTGGTGCAGAAAGAACGGACATACTCTTCTGGATATCCGTTACGCTGGCCCCAAGGCAGAGGCACATATTCGAAAGGGCAATCCTACGGCACAGAACTTACAAGGCACCCAGGACAAAAATGACAAGCTATCCATGGTCGTTTTTTCAGGCGATCTGGACAAAGTCCTTGCAGCCTTTGTAATAGCCAACGGGGCAATTGCAATGGGTAGTAAAGTAACGATGTTTTTCACATTCTGGGGACTCAATACTCTTCGAAACCCCGGCCCACAGGCCGAGGGGAAAAGCATGATTGACTCTATGTTTGGATGGATGATGCCGGCTGGACCGGAAGAAATGAAACTGTCAAACATGAACATGTTGGGTGCCGGCACGGCAATGATGAAGCATGTAATGCAAAACAAAAATGTCTCCAGCCTACCGGAGCTACTCGGAGCTGCTATTAAAGGTGGCGCTAAACTTGTTGCCTGTACTATGTCAATGGATGTAATGGGTATAAAAGAAGAAGAACTGATTGACGGTGTTGAATTCGGCGGTGTCGCCACATTCCTTGAAGAATCATCACAATCAGGAACAACTTTATTTATATAGAATTAGAAAATAACTCACAATTCCTCATTTCTGTGAGGTAGATTTGCAGAGATTGTGCTTGATCAAAATACCTTTCGAAAAGTACTATTTGACACAAGGTAAAAAACTTTGGAGGGTAAAATGAAGAAGATACTGTTAGCATGTTGTATGGTGGCTTTTCTAGTCACGCTCGCCCCGTCAACGTCCCAGGCAAAGGCGACACACGAAAAGGGCGGACCTGCAGCTTTTGTGGTAGGATGCTGCTGGGGAATCCGGGAAGGCTCCGAGTGGAATGAGGGTGCAGGAATGCATTGGCGTGAGTGGTGCAGGATAGTTCCCTTTGTTGGGTTTGTCATTGCAATATGGGATGGTGTTGAATGTTCCCAGGGAATTAAGGCGCATGACTGGGCTAAACAGAACGGCGCCGACTGGTATTGATTTAAACGGGAGGATAAATGAAAAGATTGATTATTGCAGTTCTTCTGGCAGGGGCGTTATTGTCTCTTTCGCCTGCAAACTCTGATGCAAAAGTAAGTCGCGAACCAGGAGGTTTGCCTGCTTTCATAATCGGTTGCTGCTGGGGTCTCAGGGAAGGGACAGAATGGAATGAAGGCGCTGATATGCACTGGCGGGAATGGCTGCGTATTGTTCCTTATGTCAATATTGTCATAGGAATTTGGGACGGTGTTGAATGCTATCAGGGTATCACCGCTCATGAATGGGCCAAGAAGAACGGAGCAAACTGGTATTGATCGAGTGATCAGATTTTTTAAAAATAAAGAGAAAAAAAGAAGGGTTCTACTGGTAACAGTTAGAACCCTTCTTTTTTTCCTGATGATTTCCCCTCCCCCTCTTGTCAGGGGGAACAACAATGACTCCGAACTCGCAGTAGACCTTTATGCTGAGACCAATTTCCCAGCCTGTAGTATCGAATGTTCACGCTTGCTAATTGAAAATCCACGGAACGAAACTGCCCTGATATTGAAAGCGTTGGCAAACAAATCCATGGGCGTCGACACAAGAGACGTTCTGAGGAATATTGCAGATTCGCCTGACTTCTCAAATGAGACTGCAACGATAGCCCGCTTTGAACTTGCCAGGTCCATGTGGAAATCCGGGCAGAATACCGAGGCAATCCAACAGTTTAAAAAAGTATTTATTTCAACCGGCAACGGAAATTTATTTCTCCGTTCAGGTTATTCCATAAGCCTTTTGATAGATGAGACACCCGGACTAACCAGACAAGTCGAGGATATTTTCAGCCAGATTCAGACAAGTTCTTCCTTGTGGACACGACAAATTATTGATGAATGTAAAATCTCAATCAGCAAATCAAAAGACTCACTTACAGGCAAACCAGTCCAGTGGATAATCACTTTCTACAGGAGCCAAATAAGCCCGGCCATAGGAAGCAGATGCTCATTGACTCCATCATGTTCCGCATATGGACTTCAAGCCCTGAAAAAACACGGTGCACTTGGCGTTGCAATGATAAGCGACAGGGCAATAAGAGAACCTGATGTGGTTGCGGCGAAACCATCTCCCGTAAGGACCGGAAACAGATGGTTTTACAGTGACCCGATTGAAAACCATGACTGGTGGATAAAAACAGGTGAAAGAAAATCAGAATGAACATCCGACTTTGTACTTTCGTTTCAATACTAGCCTTCTTATCAATAGTCCTGAAAACAAATGCTGAAAATGCGATTGAAAATACCAGGCAACTCGCAAAGGAACTGGCCACAGAAGGAAAACACGAATCAGCGGCAGTTGAATATAGGCGTCTTGCAACCATGGAAGAGCAAAAAGAGGCGCGATCCGGATATTACTGGGCTGCAGCTCATCAATATCTGAGGGCCGGAAAACCTAAGCTTGTCGAAAAGATGCTCGATCGGTCCGAAGATAATTCATCTGCCATATCAACAGAAGTAATGCTATTACGTGCACAAGCAGCCATTGTCGAGAGCAAATGGAACGATGCCGAGTTCTACCTGAAAAGTATTATCGACCCACAGACTAATTACACAGAAATTTCAACAAAGAGTAAAACAACCGCTAAAATTCGAACTGCCGCATCAAAGAACTTGGCACATGTATTTATTGCCGAAAGAAAATACGATGAAGCCGAGCAGGTTCTCATCAAAGCACCGCTACCATGTCCGGAAGCAATTGGAGCAGTAAACAATTACAGGAAAGGCCATGACCGCCGCCCGATGATAGGGGGTCTGCTCGGATTGATTCCCGGCCTTGGATATGCTTATTCAGGTGAATATGCAAATGCAGCGAGGTCCCTTATCCTGAATGGACTCTTCATCTATGCTCTGATTGACACAGCTGATGATGAACAATGGGGAGCTTTTGCAGCTGTGTCGTTCTTTGAGTTAACATGGTACACTGGAAGTGTTTATGGAGGGATAGATGCCGCGCACAGGTTCAATGAAAACCGTAAGGCTGAATGTTATAAGATTATCGAAAAAGAAACCCATTTCAGTCCGGACACGGGAAAGCTCCCGCTAATCACATTAAACTTTGATTTCTAGTTTAGCCAAAAGACATCATGAGCATTTCTCGCAAAATTCTAGACAATCAGGAAATATATGGAGGAAGGATTCTCCTATTCGAGTCCCTGCCATCAACAAACGAATGGGCAATGACCAACATTAAAAACCTCCAGCATCGTGATATTGTTTGGGCAATCTGCCAAACCGAAGGCAGGGGAAGGTTCGATCGCAAATGGATATCGCCTAATGACTTGAACCTCACCTTCTCTGTAATAATCAAATGTGACGAAGCCTGTGCGCGGTTCATCTCTTCCATCACTCAGGTTGCTGCAATTGCCACTGCAGCAACCCTCCTGGAAATATCACTACCCGCAATGGTAAAGTGGCCGAACGATGTTCTCGTTAATGGTAAAAAAATCGCTGGAATCCTTGCGGAGCGCGACACAGAAACAGGCACAATTGTCCTGGGCATCGGATTAAACGTAAACATGACATCGGAAGATTTTGAAAACCAAGCGCTTATCCAGCCTGCAACATCAATAAAAATAGAAACAAATAAGGATCATATTGTTGGAGAGGTCCTTAACAACTTGTTGATGTATCTCGACAAGCGGTTAAGCTTTGGTTCTGGCAAAGAATTTTCATTCCCCGCCCAAGAGTGGGATAAAATTGACTTCCTCAAAGGCAAGACAATCACTCTTTGTTCTGGAGAAAACCGGATTAACGGATCTTATGCCGGCATTGATAAATCAGGAAGGCTTATAGTCACAGATCAGGCAGGGAAAAAACATGAGTTCTGGAGTGGCGATGTATCGGTAAGATCTTGCCACTGATAAAAAATGCGGCCCTTCGCCTAAAACAAAGGGCCGCATTTACTTATTCATATTCGCATATTTCAGTTTTGTTCCAGTCTTCCCTTTAATCCTTCAAGTTCCTTTTTCAAAGCATCAGGAAGTTTGTCGCCAAACGTGGAATAAAACTGTTCAATATCCGCAAGCTCCCGTTTCCAACCTTCAACATCAACTGAAAGAAGATTATCCAAATCAGTCCGTGAGACATCCAAGCCTTTAAGATCAAGAGCATCCTTTTCCGGTAAATAACCTATGGCCGTTTTTACAGCCTTACCGGTACCTTCAACACGCTCACATATCCATTTCAGAACACGACTGTTTTCGCCATAACCGGGCCACAGCCATTTGCCCGTTGTATCTTTACGGAACCAGTTAACAAAGAATATCTTAGGCAACTTATTCCTGTCGGTACGGCTAGCCATTGATATCCAGTGGGAAAGGTAATCACCCATGTGATATCCACAGAAAGGAAGCATTGCAAACGGATCGCGTCGCAGAACGCCAGCCTGGCTCAAGTTGGCAAAAGTTGTTTCCGAACCTCCGGTTGATCCCATGAACACACCATGTTCCCAGCTGAAAGCCTCGTTGGCCAGAGGGATCGTTGAAGGTCTGCGCCCGCCAAATAGAAACGCCGATATCGGAACACCTTTTGGATTCTCCCAGTCAGGATCAATCACGGGACACTGTCCAGCAGGCGCGGTAAATCTCGAGTTTGGATGAGCGGCTTTCCTCCCACAATCTGGAGTCCATTCCCTGCCGGTCCAGTCAATGGCTTTGTCCGGCGCAGGGACACCCATGTCTTCCCACCATACGTCTCCATCCGGCTTAAGCGCAACATTAGTAAAAATGGTGTTGCTCTGGATTGTTTTCACGGCGTTGGGATTGGATTCGTCAGATGTTCCTGGCACAACACCGAAAAATCCATACTCAGGATTGACGGCATACAACCTCCCATCATCGCCAATACGAATCCATGCAATGTCATCACCAAGGCACTTCAAAGTCCATCCGGGTAAAGTCGGTTGCATCATGGCAAGATTAGTTTTACCGCATGCACTCGGAAATGCCGCACATATGTAATACTTCTTACCTTCCGGAGAAGTGAGAGACAGGATCAGCATGTGCTCCGCCATCCAGCCCTCTTTCTTCGCAAGGGACGTTGCAATCCTAAGGGCAAGACACTTTTTGCCCAGCAAAGCATTCCCTCCATAACCGGAACCAAACGACCAGATCGCTCCCTCATCCGGAAAATGTACAATGTACTTGTTCTTAGGGTCAGGAACACAAGGCCACGGCACATCTTTTTCGCCAGGCTTCAAAGGAGCTCCAACCGAATGAAGGCAAGGGATAAACGCTCCATTCTCACCTAACGCGTCAAGAACCTTCTGCCCAACCCTTGTCATAATGCACATATTTACCACCACGTAGACTGAATCAGTAATTTCAATTCCGATTTTGGCAACAGGAGAACCTAACGGCCCCATCGAAAATGGAATAACGTAAAGAGTACGACCTTCCATAGACCCTTTGAAATACCCCCTGAGCTTGGCTTTCATCTCATCGGGATCAGCCCAGTTGTTGGTAGGACCGGCATCTTCCTGCTTTCTTGAGCAGATGTAAGTTCTGTCCTCAACACGCGCGACATCACTTGCATGCGAACAGACCAAAAAACATCCCGGGCGCTTTTTCTCATTTAGCTTTACAAAATTTCCGTTCCTCACCGCCTGCGAACAAAGATCGTCATACTCTTTCTTTGATCCGTCGCACCAATGAACGTCCTTTGGACGACAAAGCTTCACGATTTCGTCGACCCAGGCAATCAGCTTCTTATTATTTGTCGGTATTACAGCCATATTGTCCTTTTCTTTCTTAATTGTATTCCAGATGGCGCCCCCACCCGGAATCGAACCGAGCTTCACAGGTTGAGAACCTGTTGTCCTAACCGATAGACGATAGGGGCAAAAAAAACGCGGTAAACCTAACGGCAAATCATCCGCAAGTCAACCGTCAAAAAACCTGAAATCTTGCAGAAATTGTTTTCGTATAGTACTATTGAAGAATGGATCAAGCAATCGAGATATATAACCTTTCAGTTGTGTATTCAGCGGATAAGAAACCAGTAAAGGCCTTGGATGGGTTGTGTTTAGATGTACCCAAAGGGCAGGTTTTCGGCTTTCTTGGACCAAACGGTGCAGGAAAAACAACCACTATGCATATCCTCCTTGGCTTTATAGCCCCCACTTCCGGGGAAGCCCGCATTTTTGGGACAAATGTCCGGCATTCGATAGCACGACAACTGATAGGCTATCTGCCTGAACATCCAGACACTTACCGCTTCCTGACCGGTAAAGAGTTATTAATCATGACGGGTCGGCTCTTTCAACTTAAGCATTCCCTGCTCCATTCGAGGATAGAAGAAATACTTCACCAGGTCAGCCTTGAAGAAGCCTCAACAAGGAAAATAGCAACTTATTCAAGGGGTATGATGCAAAGAATATGCCTTGCTCAGGCATTGATCAATGATCCCGAGCTCCTCATACTGGATGAGCCCACAGGCGGATTGGACCCAATCGGCAGGATGGAAATCAGGAAAATTATTACAGATCTTAAAAACCGGGGGAAAACTATTTTCTTTTCTTCGCACGAGCTTTCAGAGGTTGAACTGATATGCGACCACCTTGCCATTCTATCGAAAGGAAAGCTCGTGGTACAAGGGCCAAGGACAGAAGTTGTTCCTCCCGAAGAGAATCTGGAAAAATTTTTCATGAGAAAAACAGGTAATTTATGATGAGAGTTCTTACAATTGCCCACACTGTTTGGCTCGGAATAATACGAAAAAAGGACATTTATGTTCTTCTGATACTACTGAGCACACTGTTGCTTGCACTGGTGTCACTCAACGTATTTGGATTGGGGGGAACTGTTAGGTATGTGAAAGACCTAGGGCTACTCGCTGCATGGTTTTTTTCCTGGATTCTGGCAGTTAATCTGAGTTCCAGGGAACTGCCAGGCGAAGAAACCAATGGCACGGTCTTTCCCCTCCTGGCAAAACCTATTACGCGCGCAGAACTCATTGCAGGCAAATGGCTTGGAACATGGACAGCTACAACGGTTGCCACGATTGGTTTTTATATTCTTGTTTCTGGAATTGTCATTCTAAGAGGAGGTTTTTTTGATCCTGCAGCTCTGGCTCAGGCAATAATACTCCACAGTGTTGCAGTCGGTATTATGTGCGCCATTGGCCTTGCTTTTTCCACCAGGATGAACTACGACGCAGCCGCATCCATCTCTTTTGTTCTTACAGCGGCTGCATTCCTTGTTGCCCCCAGAGTCCCCGAATTCATGGCGCACGAAACCGGCCCAACGGCAGATATCCTTTTGTTCCTGTACAATGCCCTGCCCCACTTTGAAGTATTTGATATGAGAAAAAGACTCGTTCATGATTTTGGACCAGCAGGTTGGAACACATTCCTTATCGTTATCATTTATGGAATATTATTATGCTTCTTGTACGGACTTTTAGCGTGGTTAGCCTATCGAAACAAGAAGTTCTCGAGAGGAAACCAGATGTAACAACCGCCCGATGAAGGAACAGAACCATACGCCGGAAAACTTATCCCCCAGCCTCACGACACCTGTTTGCACGGCAGTATCGATTTGGATCTTAACCTTTGCTTTATCCTGCTGGATCTCAATAGCAACGACT
>Ga0156394_1075_pt1 | contig 11472 bp, 10 predicted proteins | sample RifOxyA3_FD_108038 | JGI IMG/M metagenome (GOLD analysis project Ga0156394, IMG submission 108038) | Lentisphaerae bacterium RIFOXYA12_FULL_48_11 | reverse complement strand
CGCTTGGCCTTGATGAACGGGAGTTGCTGGAGACGTTTGCAGACCAGATTGCCGTCATGATAGAACGTTTCTGGCTTATTCAGGAGGTTGGGCGTACACAATTGGCTGAAGAATCGGAAAGATTGTACAAGACACTTTTCGACTGTATATCACACGAATTAAAAACTCCTCTTTCTGTTATTCAGGCGGCTGTATCGGAATTGGGGCTTGTGTTTGATATTATAAAGGAAGGTCAGAGTGCGCGATCATTCCTGAGGGAAATCCAGACTGCGTCCAGTCGTCTCGGCAGGATTGTTGATAATCTTCTGAGTATGACGCGTATTGAGTCAGGACGGTTCAAGTTCAACCCCGTCTGGTGCGATATTGACGAAATTGTGAGCTCTGCACGCATGCAGGCAGGCGATTTGCTGGCGAGGCATAATGTCAGGGTGATCATTCCGGAGCGAGTGCCATCCGTTAAGGTTGATTATGGGATTGTTGAACAGGCTCTTACCAGCCTCCTTTCTAATGCGGCATTGTACAGTCAGGAAGGTACGGAGATCCGTGTGTTGGCGCAGACAGATGACCGTTATTTAATCCTTCAGGTGAGCGATGACGGGCCTGGAATATCTTCGGATGAGTCCAGTCGAATCTTTGCAAAATTCTACCGCGGTCCCAAAGCACCTCCAGGTGGTATAGGCCTCGGCCTGTCAATTGTCAGGGGATTGATGCAGGCACTTGGTGGTGAAGTTGCTACTCATAATAATACTGATCGTGGCGCTACTTTCACCTTGAGGATTCCGGTGGAAATGAGAAATGTTCCTGAAAGCCCATGACTGATACAATAAACAAACCTGTTGCCCTTGTTGTCGATGATGAAAATCAGATTCGGCGGTTGCTTCAACTGGCCCTTGAAATGGAAGGGTATGTTGTTCATGAAGCAGCATCAGGGCAGGAAGGCCTTGCTGCAGCGGCTTTTCGTAAACCTGATGTCATTATTCTTGATCTGGGGCTTCCTGACATGGACGGGATGGAAGTTCTCAGGCGTCTGCGTGAATGGAGCAAAGTCCCGGTGTTGGTCCTTACTGTAAGGCAGGAGGTACAGGATAAAGTTGCCGCACTTGATCTTGGCGCAGATGATTACCTGACAAAGCCTTTCCATGCTGCAGAATTAACGGCACGTATGCGTGCAATTCGCCGGCATTCACCAGTCGAACCTGATCAGCCTGAATATAAATCCGGTTCTCTGTATGTTAATTTTCTCTCCAGAAAAGTTGTGGTCGGGGATAGAGAGGTTCACCTGACAGCAACGGAATATGCCTTGCTGAGAATTCTTGTGAAGAATGAAGGCAGAGTTGTTACTCACCGGCAGCTCCTGCGTACCGTATGGGGCCCTAATTCAGAGGAACAGTCCCAGTACTTGCGTGTTTACATGAATCATTTACGGAAGAAAATAGAGATTAATCCGGCAGAACCGCGCCTGATTAAAACTGAACCCGGGATAGGTTATCGTATGATTGAATCCGGGATGTCTGAAAAAGCCTGATATCCGATCTACAGTCCCAATTGATCTGATATCCCCTGCATTGATTTCAAGCAGAGTTCGGCGAATTCATCCAGAGGTATTTCAATTTTTTCGCATTCGCGGATTATGTCGCGGTTGACAGAACGTGCAAATGCTGTTTCCTTCATCCGTTTCGTGATTGATTTGGCCTTCACGCTGGCCAGTTTCTTGTCGGGATAGACCAGTGCGGTTGCGATAATCAGCCCTGTTATGGTTTCGCCAACTGCCAGGGCATAATGGAACATTTTGCTTCTTTTCTCGCCATGTGCCAGTTCGTTGTGCATCCGGATCGCATCAATGATTTCATGATCGACACCAAGTTCCGTGAGGATCTTTACGGTCTCGTTTCCGTGGACGTTGAGATCTGCATTACACATTTCGACATCGAGATCGTGGAGTAATCCTGCAAGTGCCCATTTCTCGCGGTCCTGTCCGAGCCTGTTTGCCAGGGCTGTCATTACCGCCTCCGAGGCAAGGCAGTGTTTTATCATGTTTTCATTCTTGATATACTTGCGCAGAAGTTCCATTGCTTCTTCGTGTGTCATAATGTTCCCCCAAGATAATTTTTCTTTATTTACCCTTTGCAGGGGCATTTGTCGAGAGGGGTGTGCTGTGTACCATGGGAACAAATCGCACTGGAACATCTTCTGTACGGAGTATTTTGCCGTCCTTTTTCCTTAGAATGTCCAGCCGTTGAAATCCTGACCCTACGGGAATGATCATGCGTCCACCTTCTTTCATCTGGTCAATCAGAGTCTGGGGGACATCATCCGGGGCGCAGGTGACAATAATCGCATCGAATGGAGCATGTTCCGGCCAGCCCATATATCCGTCGCCTGTCAGAACCTGGACTGACTCGTATTTTTCAGCTTTAAGGACTTCTCGTGCATGATCCGCGAGCTGAGGAATAATCTCAATGGAGTAGACTTTGATGCCAAGTTCTGCAAGCATAGCCGCCTGATAGCCTGAGCCAGTTCCGATTTCGAGGACCTTCTCCCCTGATTTCAGTTCCAGGCATTGAGTCATATAGGCGACAATGTATGGCTGGGAAATGGTTTGGTTGAAGCCAATCGGGTAGGGGTGATCCCCGTAAGCATAAGACGGGGATGGTTTGGATTGTTCTGGAATAAAAAGATGTCTTCGGACCTTGTTCATCGCTGCAAGTATTCCTTCATCTTTAATTCTGTAAGCACAAAGCTGGCTGACCATTTTTTTGCGGGCAACAGTCCATTCCTTCTCGGTTTCAACGTGATCGCCGGTCTTGCCTGCACAGGAAAGACAGAGTAAAACGAAAGAAATCGATATCAGAAAATAACAGATTTGTGTTATCTGTATGTTCATCACTAGTATATTAATCCTATATTGAATCATAGTCAATCATGGCTGTTTGTATGTTAGAACTGCGGTGGAAAAGGATAAATCGATATGAATATCAGGATATCAATGGCAAGCATGGTGATTGTTGTCTCATGTGCCGGATGTGCAAGTTTAACCAGTAATTTGCAGGGTTTGAAGCCTGTTGCCGAGGAAGTCAAAACCTTGAGGGATACCATGGGTGTGAACATTCACTTTGCTGATCCTAAGCCAGGCGAGATGAAGATGCTTGTCGAGGGTGGGTTTAAATGGGTGCGCATGGATTTGAGCTGGGGTGGGACAGAACGGGGAAAAGGTGAATATGATTTCAGCGCGTATGACAGGCTCATGACGGCGCTGGGCGAGCATGGCATAAGAGCGCTCTTCATCCTCGATTACCGGAATCGTTTCTATGATAACGACATGTCTCCATGTTCTGACGAAGGGCGAAAGGCTTTTGCCAAATGGGCAACAGCAGCAGTTGAACACTTTAAGGGGCACGGTGTTATATGGGAAATGTATAATGAGCCGAACATTTCTTTCTGGAAACCAAAACCCGATGTCCGGCAGTACATCAAGCTGGCTCTGGAGGTTGGTCGGGAAATAAGGAAGGTTGCACCTGCAGAGCAGTATTTTGGGCCTGCTACTTCTCAGATAGATTTGAAATTTCTTGAAGAATGTTTCAAGGCTGGATTGCTGGAATACTGGTCGCTTGTTTCTGTACATCCATATAGAAGCAAAAGGCCGCCGGAAACAGCAGTTGAGGAATATGCCAAACTTCGCGCACTTATCGACAGGTATGCTCCAAAAGGTAAAAAGATACCGATAATATCAGGTGAATGGGGTTACACTACCACGGATATTTCTCAGGAGTTGTGTGGAAAATTTCTGCCGCGACTATTTCTTTCAAACCTGGCAAGCGGTCTGCCTCTCTCAATCTGGTATGACTGGCACGATGATGGGATAAAGCCGGATGACCGTGAACACAATTTCGGAACAGTAAGTAATAAATACCATGCAGGCAGGAATCCGGTATATGACCCCAAGCCGGCATATTCCGCTGTGAAAACTCTGACCATGGAACTCGGCGATTACAGATTTGTGGAGAGAGTCCACGTGGGCGGGGGCGATGACTTTGTTTTGAAGTTCAGTCAAGGCAGGGAGATTGGCCTTGCATTCTGGACGACATCAACGAATGCACATTTGGTTACAGTTCCTTTGAAGGCGGGTAGTTACAGGGTTGTTTCTCATCTGGGCGATTCCGTCCGTTCGTTCTCGCCGGGCAAGAATGGGCTTAACCTGAGGCTTACAGATGCCCCTCAATACCTGAGGCGGAATCAGAAGGTACCAATGTTTGAAAAAGAACAGGACAGGTAATTATAACACTGAATCAAGTTCTCACTGGCCAACGGGTAATCTGTGTGATGTAGGAGAAGTAATGCTACAGATGGCGTTTGTCCCGATTACATTGTAAGTATAGATGCCTCCTCCTGGGCAGTCTGGAGTGGTGTTTCCCTTGACATAAGTATTTACAATAGAAGTTGTTACCTCCATGCCGTCTATCCATTTATGAGTCAATGCTGCCTGTTCCTTCCCGCTCTCTATTAGTCGAAGAACGTTAATACATGCGTTCTGCTGGGAAGTGTTGCGAGCCTTGATGAAGGACGGTATTGCAATGGCGGCCAGCAATCCAATTATTGCCACAACAATCATTATCTCAACAAGGGTAAAACCATTGTTATTTGTTTTCATTCGACCGCCCTATCGTTCTTGGTTCGCTGTTTAAAATCCTGATATTACAGTTTTAGGATGGCTAAGACAATGAATTGTTCGAAAGATTGTCTATAAAGGAATTGCCTTGGGAGGGCAGGGTGATTAAATTCAGGCTTTTCTGGTTTCCGGTAATTAAGGATTGATCATAAATGAATGAAAAACATATAGAAATTGTATCTAAAGATCTGAAAATTACTTCGAGGCAGGTACTTGCCACTGCTGCTCTAATTGAGGGCGGAGCAACGGTACCTTTCATAGCAAGGTATCGCAAGGAATGGACCGGTGAACTTGACGAGGTCGCCATAACCGGTATCCGGGACAAACTTGCGAAACTCCAGGCTCTTGATGAGCGGCGAACCGCGATAATTAAATCCCTGGAAGAGCGCGAACTTTTGACTGACGAGTTAAAGAAAGCCATTGCCGGTGCGGATACGATGGCAGTCCTTGAAGATATATACCTTCCTTACCGTCCAAAGAGAAGAACCCGTGCCACCATTGCCAAAGAGAAGGGGCTTGAGCCTCTTGCCAAATTGCTGTTTGATCAGGCGTTATCTATTGATCCTGCCAAGGTTGCTTCCGAATACGTCAGCTTAGAGAAGAAAGTCGAGAATGTGGCCGAGGCGCTTGCCGGTGCTCGGGATATTATCAGTGAGTGGATAAACGAGGACACCACCATTCGCAAGGAGATGCGTTCGTTCTTTGAAAAGAAGGGCAAAATAACTTGTGGTGTGGTGAAAGGTAAAGACATTGAGGGCGCAAAGTTCCGCGACTATTTCAACTGGAGTGAACCAGTTTCCGATGCACCGAGCCACCGTCTGCTTGCCATGTTTCGCGGCGAGAAAGAGGGTTTTCTTTCCTTCAGTATTTTGCCGCCCGAGGATGAGGCAATAGCCATGCTTTCGTCCCGCGTCGTGAAGGGAGTCAGCGCTGCCGCCAAACAGGTACGTGAAGCGGCAGAGGACTGTTACAAGAGACTGCTTTCGCCTTCCATGGAGGTCGAGACACGCATAAGCGCGCGTGATCGCGCAGATGTTGAAGCTATACGTGTGTTTGCAGAAAACCTGCGTGAACTACTGATGTCTTCACCACTTGGGCAGAAGGCCGTTCTTGCTCTTGACCCTGGTTTCAGGACCGGCTGTAAGACTGTATGTCTCGATCCGCAGGGTAAACTGTTGTTCAATACGGTGATGCATTTGACCAGTTCTCCGGCAGAAGCCAGAGAGGCGGAGAAAGTGCTGCCAAAGCTCTGCGATCATTTCAAAATCGAGGCTATTGCAATCGGCAATGGAACTGCGAGCAGGGAGACAGAAGCTTTTGTGAGATCCATCAAATTTGCCAAGCCCATTCCAATTATCATGGTGAATGAGAGTGGCGCCTCGATTTATTCGGCGTCAGAAGTGGCCCGTAAAGAATTTCCTGATCACGATGTTACCGTGCGTGGCGCTGTTTCAATCGGCCGGAGACTCATGGACCCTCTTGCAGAACTGGTGAAGATTGATCCAAAATCCATTGGTGTCGGCCAGTACCAGCACGATGTCGACCAGTCGAAGCTCAAGGATAGACTGGATGATACGGTGATGAGTTGTGTGAACAACGTTGGAGTTGAGGTTAATACTGCCAGTGAGCAGTTGCTGACTTATGTTTCCGGACTTGGTCCTGTCATGGCGAAGAATATTGTAAAGCACAGGGATGAAAACGGCCCCTTTAAGAGTAGAACTGAAATCAAGAAAGTCCCTCGGCTTGGCGCAAAAGCCTTTGAACAATGCGCGGGCTTCCTGCGCGTCAGGGTCTCAAAGAATCCGCTGGATGCCAGTGCTGTTCATCCGGAGAGTTATGACATTGTCGACCAGATGGCAAAGGATATTGGTTGTTCGGTTGCGGACTTGATGAAAGATGCTTCGCTTCGGGCGAAAATTGACTTGAAGAAATATGTAACTGACAAAGTTGGTCTGCCTACGCTTAATGATATTATGGCGGAACTGGCCAAGCCTGGGCGCGATCCGCGCCAGCAGTTTGAGGTGTTTTCTTTCGCCGAAGGCGTTCATGAAATAAAAGATCTTATGCCGGGCATGAAGCTTCCGGGAATTGTAACCAATGTCACTAACTTTGGTGCTTTTGTGGATATTGGTGTGCATCAGGACGGGTTGGTTCACATAAGTGAACTGGCCGATCAGTTTGTAAAGAGCCCCATGGATGTTGCCAAAGTTGGCCAGAAGGTTAATGTCACGGTTATGGAAGTTGACCCAGGGCGTAAGAGAATTTCTCTTTCCATGAAACAGACTCCAGGGCAAGCCCATGCAAGAGGTGTTGGGCAGACCGGCCCGAAGGCCAAGACGGAAGGCAGAAAGCCTGTACAGTCCGGAAGTTTCAGTAATCCGTTCGCAGACGCATTCTCCAATCTGTAGGTGGAATATCCTGCAGGTGGGCTTATTCCGTACAAAGGAAGTAAAGCTGAAGCTGGAAGATGTTGGTGCGGAGCGCATGGGGTCGAGCGGCATGGAAGTTAATGATTGTCCCGTTATGGAGCTGCAGATTATCGGTAAAGACGGAAAGAGAAGAACGGGAGTGCTGTCAGAACAGAAGGAAGATCAGCTTCTCTGGCTGATTAGAAGTAAAACAGGGTTGCATCTGAATGTTTAGGTGTATTCGATATTGCAGAGTTGATTCGGGATTAAAGGATAATGGAGGAAAGAATGAAGGATTCATTGCTCGATAAAATGACCAGGGATTTTGAAGTCTCTGTAAAACAGATGAGGCAGATCAAGGCAGCAATGGGCAAGGAGATGGATGCCGGTCTTTGTGGCGGCAAGAGCTCTCTGGCAATGCTGCAGGCGTACTGTGATGCGGCAAGTGGAAAAGAAAAAGGTTTTTATCCAGCGCTTGACCTGGGTGGTACAAACTTCCGCGTAATGATGGTGAAGATCTTCGGTGGCGGCAGGAAACCAAAGGTTGTTGCCGAGGCCAAGTACAAGCTTACCCGTGAACAGATAAGCGGTGCTGGCGATGTGCTGTTTGGTGCTATTGCCGGATATCTGAAGAAGTTCATGAAAGAAAATAAATTCACTGCAGAATATGGAATGGGTTATACGTTCAGTTTCCCTGTAAAGCTCCTCGGTATTGATGAAGGGATTCTGATGAGATGGACCAAGGATTTTTCCGCAACCGGTGTGGTGGGTAAAAAAGTGGTTGAGTTGCAGCGGCAGGCGATGGCGGCATTAGGGCTGAACAATGTCAACGTTGTTGCACTTGCAAATGATACCGTTGGTACCCTTCAGACGCAGGCAGTGGTTGATCCAAATTGTGTGATGGGTGTTATCCTTGGTACTGGTTTCAACATTTGTGTGCGAGTGGCTTCCAGACGGATCCGGAAGGGCGTAGGCAAGTATCACGGTAAGTGCATGATTATCAATATGGAGGCCGGCAATTTTAACAAGGCTCTTCCTCTCACCGCTTACGACCGGCAGTTGGACAAAGAATCAGGCAACAGAGGGGGGCAGCTTGCCGAAAAAATGATTTCAGGGAAATACCTGCCTCAATTGGTCCGGCTTATAGTTGTTGACCTTGTTAAGAAGGAAAAACTTTTCGCTGGACGGGTTCCGGAGATTTTCCGCCACAAGGATACATTTCAGGCTTTTTATATGGATGTCCTTGAGTCCGGTTCTGAGAAAGAAGTGGGCAAGCTTGCCAAACAGATATTCGGCAGGGTGTTGACCGTCGAGGAACGTCTTGTTCTGGTTCTGGTCTGTCATGCAATAGCGAGGCGTTCCGCCAGGATTGCTGCCGCACTGATTTCCGGTGCGTTAACCCGCGTTGAAAAGCGGTCAAAGAACAAAGTTGCCGTTGCAATCGATGGCTCCTTGTTTGAGAAATATCCCGGCTATCACCGCATGCTCGAAGAAGCAATCAGTGAGATAGAAGGCGTGAAGGGGAAAGGTATCAGCTTGAAACTGACTAAAGACGGATCGGGTATTGGCGCTGCTGTCATAGCCGCTGTAGTGAGCAAGGCTGATTAAAGTTCGAGGCTGGGCTCGGTTGGGAGTCTGGAGCGCTGGCTGCCTGCAACTTATGGCGTTTAGTTTTGCGGCGGGAGTTTGTTTGTTCTTTTATGCTTTGTCGGAATGTTCTATTTTGTTAACTTCGATTGAATTTACGTTTGGTTCAGGCTAAGATCAGGCCAGCTATGAATGTCTCGAGACTACCTGTAATATCATTCATTTTGGCAATACTTCTGCTTCCTGGATGTCGCTCGACAAAGTGGCATGTTAAAAAGGCGGATAAGGAGGCTGGGAGTATAATCACTCAATACCAGCAGGAAGCGCTTGGTAAGACCGGAAAATTTACCATTGAGCGTCCTTCCGATTCCCTGAGGAAACGCCTGATGATTGAGCAGGACCTGCCGGGATACGGCAACGTAGCCTCTTCCAATAAAATGTCAGGTGCGGGAAAACCATTACAGATCAAATTACTTGATGCCCTCCAGATCGGCGCAAGACATAACCGGAATTACCAGTCCAGGAAGGAGGATGTGTTCAGGACCGCCCTGGATCTTGATCTTTCAAGGGCCGAATTCAGGAACAGTTATTCAGGGTTGCTATCGGCGATGCTTTCCGGTGATGAGGGCGGTGAGTCCGCGAGCCGTTCTGTGGGGGGTGAGGCGTCTGCAGGAGTTACGCGAAAGTTCCAGACTGGTGTGTCTTTTGCAGGCAAGCTCGGGATTGATCTGGTTAAGTTGTTGACCATGGACAAGACTTCTACTTTAGGTATGTTGGCTGATGCCACAATAAGTGTCCCTCTTCTGCGTGGCGCCGGACGAGATATTGTTCGTGAACCTTTGACTCAGGCGGAAAGGGACGTTATTTATGCAATGTGGAGTTTTGAACGCTTCAAGCGATCTTTTGCGGTCCGGATGGCCGGTGAGTATTTCGGCGCACTTGAACAGGCTAAGCAGATTCAGAATGCCGAGGCCAATCTTAAAAGTCTAACCGATGCAAGGCAACGTATGCAGGAACTGGCAAAGGCAGGCCGTCAGCCGGAAACACAGGTTGACCAGGCGCGCCAGGACGAATTGAGAGCGAACAGCCGCCTGATTGCGGCAAGGCAGCTTTACGAGGCTTCTCTTGATTCGCTGAAAATGTCGATTGGCATTCCAGTCGATGCGAAAATTGAACTGGATAAAGAGGAACTTACCCGCCTGTCCGAAACTACGGCTGGAACCTTTAGTGATAAGGTGGCGATAGCTGAAGATGGGGCAAAGAAGACGGAGGAAGCTGTGTTGAAGGCGCTGAAAAACAGGCTTGATCTGAGAGCAGCTTACTGGGCCCTTGAAGATACACAACGTAAGCTTAACGTGGCGCGTGATGCACTGGATGCGGAAATGAAGTTAAAGCTCTCTGCCTCTACAAGAGATACACACACCAGCGGTTTGTCTGAAACAAAGACTGATGTGAAATTTGGTGATGTAAAATATGGTGCTGTGCTTGATGTCGGCCTGCCGTGGGATCGCACTGCAGAGCGCGTTGCTTTCAGGAAGAGCATGATCGCCCTGGAGGCGATGGCAAGACAGGTTGAAGAGCAGGAGGATAGCATCAAGCAGGAGATTCGCAGTGCGGTGCGAAAGTTAATCGAATTGGAGGAGACATATCGTATTCAGAGACAAGCTGTTGAGCTGGCAGAGCGCCGCGTCAACAGTACTGAAATATTTTTGCAGGCTGGCCGGAGCCAGATACGCGATGTGCTTGAGGCGCAGGAGGATCTTGTGTCTGCCCGGGATGCGCTGGTTTCTGCTATAGTGTCTTATCACATGGCGTCTCTTGGTTTGCAGCGTGATCTTGAGTTACTTGAAATTAATGAAGAAGGGATGTGGGCTTCCCATGAATGATAATAATATCGTGAATGGATTTTTAAGATTGGTGAATTCACGCGCGGGCAGGTGGGTGCTTTTAGCCGGATTTGTGCTGGTTTCGGCCGCATTGTTTACCGCGTACACGGTTAAGAAAAACAAAACGAAAAAGGGTCCTGCTCAGCCTACTTTTGTTGTTACGCCAGGACCTCTTAAAATCAGCATTACTGAGGCTGGTGTGTCTCGTAACAAGGAGCGAGCTGTAATCAGGAGCAAGGTTCCAGGGCGAAAGACCATTGTTTGGATTATTGATGAAGGAAAAGAGGTCAAGGAAGGGGATTTGCTGGTTGAGCTTAATAGCAGTGATCTTGCCGAATCGCGGTTGGAGCGGCAGATCGAGGTGGAGAATGGCGAAGCCGCGTTGATACAGGCCCGTGAGAATCTTGCGATAACCAAGAACCAGGCGGAAGCTGATGTTGAGAAGGCCGAGCTTGATGTGAAATTTGCCGATATGGACCTGAAAAAATATATTGAAGGTGAATATCCGCAATCACTTCAGCAAGCAGATGCCGATATTACCATTGCCGAGGAGGAGGTCCAGAGATCGGATGAGAAGCTCAAGTGGTCGCAGCAACTGGCAGACAAGGGGTATCTGACCCGTACGGAGTTGCAGGCGGACGAATTGTCGATGAAACGGAACCAGATAAGCTTAACGCTGGTCAAGAGCAAGAAGGCTTTGCTCGAGAAATATACCCATACGCAGACGCTTGAGAAGACAAAGAGCGAGTTGAAGCAGGCGCAGATGGCTCTGGACAGGGTAAAGAGAAAGGCGAAAGCAAATATAATTCAGGCTGAAGCCACTCTCAGGGCGAAAGAGTCGGAGTATAACCAGAAGAAAAAGAAACTTGATGAGCTGATCGAGGAAATACGCTGGTGCCGTATGACTGCGCCGTCCAGCGGTATG
>Ga0156394_1303_pt1 | contig 11512 bp, 9 predicted proteins | sample RifOxyA3_FD_108038 | JGI IMG/M metagenome (GOLD analysis project Ga0156394, IMG submission 108038) | Lentisphaerae bacterium RIFOXYA12_FULL_48_11 | reverse complement strand
GATGTTCTCCTTGATAAGCCGCGATCGTCTGCATGATCTTCCACCCGTGGAAACAGAAACCGTGAGTTCGCCTTTTCTGTAGGTTGCCGGCGTGACGAAATCGCTGTTAATCCAGTTGCCATCCGCGGAATTGCACAAGATTCTTCTGTCCTGTGCCGACTTGATTACCTGCTTGTTAACGGCTCTTTCATCCGTTGCGGCAAAGACAAGAAAGCGGTTCTCGACATCGCTGTCCGTGAATTCTCTTTGAATGTATCGGACTTTCTTTCGATCAATCAGTTCCTTGAGTTCAGGTGTGGCGTCAGGGCTGATGACGGTGACATCAGCCTTGGCGTCGAGCAACAGGCCGACCTTGCGTGTTGCGACTTTTCCTCCGCCAACGACAAGGCAATCCCGCCCTTCCGTCATAACCGCTAGAGGAAATACTCTCTTTGAATGTAATTCTTTTCTCATCTGTCAATCTTGGGGACATTATCACAAAAGGCGAAAAGTGATAAACGTTTTTCCACTAACAATAAACACGGTTGTTTAAAACGTTTTATCGAATAGCGATCGTTTTTGTTTTCAGTAAAACTGGTGTGAAGGGAGGCGGTTCAACACCAAAGAAGTAGGCGCCTGTATTCTCGTTCTTCCTTTTTATAGAGTTCAGGTCTTGTTTATACATTGCTGCTTTGCTATAAAATCGCCCAGTAAAGACACTCAAACTGGAATTATCTTTAATTCGAGGTGTTTTATGAGCAGGAAGATGTTGGTCTGGGCGCCAATACAAGACTTGCCTTGTTCTTTTGCTGGATGGCGTAGAATTACAACAACCAATGGAGGCGCTTCCCGGCCGGGATCAGCCCATTGGTTAGAGCAGCCATCTTAGATTGACACCGCCCCAGAAGATCTCGTCCGGCGAGACAGCGTCGAGGTCAAGGCCCAAATCTCCGCCGAACAGTCCCGTGTACACCAGAGTGGTACCGATCGAAAAGGTGTCCGTACACGCGTATGACATATAAACCGACGTCTGATAATCAACAAGACTCCCTCCGGGAGAACAGTATCTGATTGCATTATAATGGCTGGTTCCGCATCCCAGCAGAACTGTTCCGCCCACGGAAAAGCTTTTGCTGAGCGGGATGATTTTGTCCAATGCGATACGGGCGTATAAGTCCTTTAACGGATTATCTTCCTGGAAACTCTGCCTGACACTCCGATAGTCGTAATACACGCTGAGAGAGGGTGTTGCAAAGGTATTCTTGTATTTCATTGTCAGGAAAAATTCGTCCGTATTGCTTGGCTTCTTCGGTTTCCCGGTGTCAGGGAAGGTATACCATGTATTGCCGACGGAGATGTCAACAGGACCGAAAGCTTTCGTATACGACGGGACAAAATTGAGTACATTAACCCCGTCGTCCGCGCTGGTTACCTTGAAATGTGATGATCCCGGCGACAGGTCCCAGTTCATCCACACCTTCGCCGAGAATGAACCGGCATTCTGCATGTTCATCGTCGCGATGGCACTAGGCTGCGCCACGGCGTGCCGGTCCAGCACCATGCCACGCCACACATACGCCGAATAGATGTCCGTTTTCATATCGAGAGAAAGCGGTCGGTTTTCTGCAGCGTGTATCCAGGTGGCGGTCATCAAAACCAGAGGTATTATCCACATACCAAGCCTCGACGCATCTATTTTGAAAGCGCCTTTTAAAAGTTTCCGTTGGTTTGATTGTGATGCCATCAGACTTTCCATCCATCCCGATAGGTTGTCTTCAGATAACGGTTGAGTTCCGGCCGGTTCGTGCAACTCATTGCCGCGCCATCCCATTCGACGCGCTGTTTGAGACCCGCGAGTATCGCGATGTCGCCCAGCAGGGCGATTTCTGCCAGCGGCGCTGAATATTCGAAGTTTGCACAGGCCTGAGTACCGTTGCGGCACGCCTGGAAGAAATCTTCCTGGTGTGTACCCTTGACTCGCGGTAGCTGTTTGTTGGGAACCGGAAACGCTTGATGCGCCTCTTCCGGAACAATGCGACAACCGTCCCCGAACTCGCCGATAGTCATGATCCCCTTATCGCCCACGATCAGTGAGCCGTTCCGTCCAAAGTTCCTGTTGTACTTTTTCTCCAGTTCAAGCAGTAGCGGCGGAAGGTTCTGGAATTCACGCTTTGCTGTATTTCTCCATCGTTTTTCAACCGTCTCGTTGTACTTCAGGCCTGCCGCAATCCCGTCGTAAAAGTAAATTTTCACGGGATCCATGCCTTCACGGGATGGAAAATCCCAGCGGATGCGGGTACGTATGGGCCAGACCACACCGCCACCGCCACACATATCCTCCACTTCAATCGCTTCCGGCCCCTTCAGCTTGAGCGCCCAGTAGGAGGGATCGATGAGGTGACAGCCCATGTTACCGATTGAACCATTGCCGAAATCGGTCCAGAGGTGCCAGCCATGCGGATGAAGGTCATCGTGGAAATTACGGACGGGCGCAGGACCGATCCAGGTGTCCCAGTCAAAACCCTCGGGCAGGGACAGTGCCGGTGAGTGATTTGCGTCAGGTATGCCATCACACCGTGATGTCCAACAGTGAACCTCGTGTACCTGCCCGATGGCGCCGGCCCAGATGTATTCGCATAGGCGGCGGCAACCCTCGTTCGAATGTCCGTGTTGCCCCATCTGCGTTACAACACCATAACGCTTTGCCTCGTCCCTGAGCTGCCGTGCCTCATGAATCGTATGAGTCAGGGGCTTTTCAAGGTATACGTGGATACCATGACGCATCGCCAGCAGCGCAGGTGAAAAATGATGGTGGTTGGGCGTGGCTATCATCACCGCGTCCAGCTCCTTGCTCATCACATCGAACAACTTGCGGTAGTCACCAAAGGTCTTGATCTTGGAAGTGTCTGCTGATGGGGTCACCTTGCGGACCTGTTCCAATGCCGCCTTTATACGACTACTGTCCGGGTCTACAAGCGCCACAACCTGTTCCTTGCAGGCTTCAGTCAAAAGCGTTCTGCCACCCTGGCCCCCGCAACCAATTACCGCAATGCGCAGGGCTTTCTTTACCGGTGCCACAACCTGTCCGCGTGCACATAATGCCGATAGGCCTCCAATGCCGGCCGCCGCCGTCTTGATGAAATCTCGTCTCTTCATTTTTCTCCTCCATTTACCGGTTGATGTTCCTTAAACTGGAAATCGGCACAAAATGAGGGCACCTGTCGGCCCTCACACGTCGAGAGGCATACCGCAGGCCTCCAGATGGCATTTGTGTACGATATAGTCGTGTTCGTAGGTGTATGGATTGACCATATCCCCGTTCAGAATGGCGGCAAACTCCCGCCACTGGTCTTCGTAGCGGTCTTTCAACGGCGGCATATCAACAGTCTGTACGCCTTTCTTGAAACCGCCACGGTCTTCCGTCAGGGCAAGTCGAAGGACTCCACCGGACATGTTACCCTTGGATTCGATCGGCTGAATAATGATGGTTCCCTTGTCGCCCATCACCGTGAGATGCCTGCGCTGGAAGCCTTCCACCTCCGTGATGGACGTCCGTATCGTCGCCAGCCGGTCGCGGGAGTACTCGAAAACGGCCAGACTGTTGTCGAGCACGCCATCGGATCGGGTGTGGCGGAGGAAGGGGCGGATCTTCTCAGGTTCCCCCATGAGCGTTACTACCAGATCGATCAGATGGCAGGCAAGAATGTAAGGGATCCCGCCCCTGTACGTCTTGATGAGTTTCCGGTAGTCGTTCCCGTCATAGCGTCCCATGGCCGCATCGAGATCGAACACGTTCCCGATCAGCCCGTCCTTCACGGCCTTGATGCAGAACTGCACGGCCGGGTTGTTCCGGTACATGTAACCCACCTGGACGGTAAGGTTTCTGGCTTTCGCTTCGTCCAACAAATGTTTGAACTGTGGTAACGATTCGCCGCATGGCTTGTCCAAATGGATGTGTTTCCCCGCCCGGATGCAGCGTAAAGCTGTTGGGATGGGCACATGCTCCTCGGTCTCTACTGCCACGGCCTGGAGACCTGGGATCGCCAGCAACTCCTCCGAAGTCATCCAGGTGAGCCCTTTGTAGACGTTTGCTTTCTGCGCACCCTCACGCCTTGCCGGATCCTCCTCCGCGATCCCGACCACCTCAAAAAGGTCCGTCAGCTTGCGCAGTGTCCCCATTTTGCTGGCGTGCTGGTTGCCGGTGCCGATCTGAGCGATCTTGATAGTTTGTCTCTTGGCTGGAAGCCCGTCAGGAGCAGCGGACAAACCGCCAGGCAGAGCGGCCGCCGCTGCGGCAAGCCCGGAAGCGGCGAGAAAGGCGCGTCTAGAAAATGATATTTCGGTTTCCATGTAATGCATATTCCTCTCCTAGTGTGGCGATTACTCTGCTACTGAAGTATAGAAAAGCTACTAAGCCACTTGAAGTACGTCAAGGGCTTTGAGTACCGATACGAAACACCGGAGCCTAACCGTTAAGAGTCCATCCATCGCGGTACTTGCGATGAATAAACTTGTCTGCCTCCGGGCAATTAGTCGCACTGAGCTTTGCAGCATCCCACTCGAGTTTCTTACCTGCACGATACGCAACAAGAGCAAGAAGGTTGTGTTCGACGAGCATTCCGGAATAATCAAAATTTGCCCCGGTAGGCTTGCCGGTTTTGCATGCCTCGATCCATTCATCGTGATGGCCCTGTGACGAAGGAATAAGATCTTCCTGTTTGGGCGGTGAATAGTAGGTAAGATCACTGCGACCGTTCTTAGGAATCATTACTCGAAAGTTATGGTCGGTCAGAAGCCAGCCCTCATCTCCGACGAAAAGGAGTCCTTTATAAAGAGGATCGGTATTTCCCGGACCCGTGGGCCCATCTTCCGGTCGCTCAATATCGGGTATCTGCTTGAAGATTTCCAAAGGAAACACCGGTTTCTTACCACCGTCATACCAGAACACTTTCACTGCGGGGCGCCAGTCATTGGCAGGATGTTCCCACTCGGCAGTAAGCCATCTAGGACACGTGTCCGGACTGAAATCAGCGCCAGTTGCACGACAACTGGTTGGAAACTTGAGATCAAGCGCCCAATATGCAAGGTCCATCATGTGACTGCACATATCGCCGCTCTGACCACTGCCAAAATCCCAAAACCTGTTCCAGTTAAGACAGTTACCCAAATATGCAGGATTGTATGGATGGAATGACGCCGGGCCAATCCAAAGGTCCCAGTGGAAAGTGGACGGCGGCGGACCGGACTCAGGCAGATAACTCCCACCCAGCGGACGGCGCCCGCACCATACATGGACCTCCCTCGGTGTACCGATCGCACCCCGCCGGACAAGTTCAACGGAGCGACGCAACTCATCGGTCGAATGCATCTGTATTCCCATCTGGGTGGCAATCTTGTTCCTGTGTTTCAGGTACGTTTCGCGGACAAGGCGCACCTCCCCAACCGAGTTGGCCAGCGGTTTCTCGCAGTAGACGTTCAGCCCACGGTTCATGGCCCATACATTGATAAAGGCATGCGTATGATCGGCAGTCGAACAGACAACTGCATCAAGATCCTTCTGGTCAAGGCACCGCCGCCAGTCAGTGTAAGTCTTTGCCTCCGGATACTGTTTTGACGCCTCGGCGAGAACAATCTCGTTCACATCACAGAGCGCGGCAATGTTCTCCACTTTCAAACCCTTGAGATCTGCCTGTACGGAAAAGCCCCGGTCCCGTACCTTGACACCGTTCATGTTGACGCGTCCTCTCCCACCAACGCCGATAATAGCCAGATTTAGCTTATTGTTCGGAGAATTACCGGCCCGTAGCAGACCGGACCGAAGAAGATTGAATCCGGCACCCGCTGTGGCAACCTGGGCCAGGAAACGCCTACGATTGAGACGCTGTGTGCCCTTCTGTCGAGATTGCAGCCAGCCGGATGGATTATGGTGGTTACCAGGCAATTGTTTCATAGACTGTTTCCCTCCATTATTTTCAGTCTCCAAGGGTAACCTCGATATCGCCTCGTGCTACGTAGCGAAGCCACTTCGCAGAGTAGCATCGGAAGCCTCAGGCAGGGATTGCTAACTATGAGGTGTTGCCCTATATTTTTGTACATTCGAGCGTACCGTATTCCCTGTCTCAATTTGTCGGAAACTCTATTCCTTTTGCATACCTTCCTCAAATATTATTTTCCACTCTTTTTCTTCAAATCACCAACATCATTTGACGGTCAGTCTGACCAACAACAGACTTCGTAACCGGTGACGCCTTGCCCTCCTGCCCGAAAGTTTATTGGTGTCGGCCCCGAGGGCGTGTTGCCCAAATCGAGATTCCTCGACTTCGCTCGTAATGACACCATTGACGTAGACGAATTCCTTAAGGAATTGTCATGCTGAGCTTGCCTGCCCTGAGCTTGTCGCAGGGCCGAAGCATCTCGTCAAAGGCGCTATGGGCGGCCGATCAAGAGACGGATGTGTGTGAGTTGAGTTGCAAAATGCTTAAAGTGAATAAGTTGCCTGCAATGTCCCATATATTGTGACCCGGGGTCATTCAAGAGGAGGTAAACTCCTCGGTGAATATCCGTAGTGGCTTTTGAAGGCGTAGGAAATGGCATGTGCGTCGGAGAAACCCGTCTTTAACGCGATGTCGGCAAGAGTTGAACCTTCGCGCAAAAGTTCCGCCGCGGTCTCCATTCGCGCTCGCCGCAGGAACTTTGAAAACGTGCAGCCGTATTCCTTTTCAAAAAGAGATGTAAGACGGTTTTGAACAAGCCCCGTTTCCTCGCATGCGCTCTTCAATGTCCATTTTTCGGACAGCGATGATTCAATCTTGTCAGCAAGTTTTTTCAAGGCCGCCGTTTCTTTCGAAACCGCTGTAGTGCGAAATTCGCGCCGCATCGTTTCTATCAGCAGTTTTGCTATATTCTGAAGAATGGGAATCGACGCCTCTTTAGACAGCAATTCTTCGGCGTACATTGAAAACAAAAATGAAATTTTGTCTAAATATTCCGCCTTGCGGCATACGACAGAATCTCCGAACGCGTTTCGCCAAAACGGAGAATTTTTCATCTCAAACCAGATTGCTTTCATTTTTGTGCCCGAAGTTTCAAACGCGGTGTTCGGCGGAACCAGAAAGCCCATTCCCTCCTTCAAATCGATTTTGCGTCCGACGACATTCAAGCGGTATCGGGCGCACGATACACAGAAAGCCAAAGTGAATTTGTCGGCCTCGCTTCTGGATATGTAAAAGCTTTTTCTGTGTGACGTGAACGCGGCAGCTTCGATTCCGTATTTACCCAAAATACGCTCAAACACTCCTGATGGAATATGCACGCCCGACAAACCTACGGCCTCTTTTGGAAAAAATTTAGTGGGAGATGTAAGGTAAAACTGCGACGTGTCTTTCGGCCAGACTTGCAGCCGCTCGGCGGTACATAATTTCCATGCATATTCGCTTTTCGCCTTCATAATGTCGTTTTTTGCGCCCTCTTAAAAATTGTTCGATATGATATAATTATTATATTTCAGGTATAATATTTCTTATTGTAGAAGTCGTTTAAAATCAATACAACAATTTTGTTAAAGAGAAATATTTTAATGTCGGAGGGGGCTAAATTAAAGGACATAAGCCGATGAAAAAAATATCATTCGCGTTATTTGGAATATTTCTTTGTTCGTCATTGGGGTTCGCAGCGGCGGAAAATTCGTTAACCAGAACCTGTTCGTCGGAAACTATGGGCAACGCCCTGTACTCGCCGCCGATAATTGCCAACGGAGATGTCTGTGCGATGGTCGATTTCCGAAACTGCCAGTTTCAATACTTGCCGTCGTACAAAAAAATCAAATGCGTAGGCGGAAATTACAGGCCGTCAATTTTCAGGGCGGGTCGTAGAACCGACGACAAGAAGCTTGCGTGTTTTGGCAGATTCGAGGAGCGCGCCGATTTTGCCTCCACTCCCGACGCAAAGCCCGAAAAATGGTCACAGACTCTCGACCTGCGCAGCGCGACATCAGAAACCGAATGCGAATTCAACAACGGAAAGTCTAAAATGTTCTCTTCGGTCTTCGTCCACGAGCACCTGCCGATAATTGCGATAAAGAAAAGGTTCGAGGGCGAATTGCCCGAAAAATACGTTTTCAAATACGTATTTGCCGAACCCGACGGCAACAAGCCAACCCTGCAAACTCGCAGCGAAGCCGTAAAAATCAGGGACGGCTTCGACATAAAATACGTTATCGAAAAGCGCGCGGGCTCCATTTCCGGAACGACATTCGTGCTGTGCGACGCCCCCGATGCGTCTTTTGCGAACAACGGCGTTGAATTTGCTGTCGAACTCAAAAATCCGCCGCGCGAAGTTTCTTTCTTTATAATCTTCGCCGACGATTTCGACGGAAACAACGCCGCAAAGCAATCGGAAGAGCTGAAAGCCACCGTACGAAAAGAAGGATTCGCTGGACTTTACGCGTCGCACTCAAGCAAATGGAAAAGTTTCTGGGAAAAGTCGTACATAAACATTCCTAACAAAAGGGCAGAAGACGCCTACTACACCGCTATTTACAATCTGAAATGCTACTCTACAAAGTGGTCGATACCCGTCGGGATTTTCCGATCGCATTGGCAGGGAAGCTATTTCGGTTTCACGTTTTTCAACCCCGCGTTGTGCGCGTCGGGTCACATTGCCGAGGCCGAGAAGGTTGCAAGCTTTTGGAGGAGTCTCTTAAACTACGCGTATCGGCGCACGTCGAGCGCGAAAAACCCGACCGCGGGCGCGCGGTGGTCGTGGCAGAGCCTTGAAGACGGCGCAGAAGCCACGTCGAGCGGCAGATGGCTCGACCACGTTCTGCACATGTGCAATATATCCCTCGAAACATGGACGTGCTACAGATATTCAAACGACAAATCCTATCTTGAAAAAACGGGCTACCCTGTGCTCAAGGGCTGCGCCGACTTCTTCCAAACGCAGATGGTTTACGCACTCAAAAACGGCCGCACCGTCATAGGCAGATGCTGCGACCTTGAACGCCTGCCGCCCGCGCTCGAAAACGCGTTTCTTACAACATGCGGGGCGATTGCGTCGCTCGAGTTTGCTGCCGACGCCGCCGACGTTTTGAAGGTCGATTCCGAGCGCGCCGCACTCTGGCGCGAAACTGCCGCAAAACTCAAGAAGAGCCTTCCCAACGACGGCGAAAAATATCTGTCCTACCCAGACGCAAAAGAGCGAAGCGTAGCCGCGCTTTCGGGAGTGTATCCGTACGGTGTTCTGCCCGCCTCAGACCCGCTTCAGCGCGCGGCGATTTACGACTTCGAGAAAAATGCGATGTCCGCGGGCAATATGTACGTCATGGGCGAAAAGATATGCTCGTGGTATGCCGCGTGGCTTGCCTTAGCACAAGCGAGGCTCGGCGATGGTGACGGCGCAAGCAGAAATATAAAGTCTTCTCTTGATTCCGTCGGAAAATTCGCGGAAATATGCGAGATTAACGAGCCGAACATAATGTCCGTTCCGTGGTGCTCTTCGCCGCAGGGAACATACATTCAAGCCGTCAACGAGATGCTTCTGCAATGCGAGGGCGACACCGTTAAAATCGCGCCCGCAATTCCGCGCGACTGGAAAGACTGCGAGTTTAGCCTCAAGGCGTTTGACGACCTTTCGGTCTTCGCAAAAATCTCGGGCGGAAAACTCGAAAAGCTGACAATCAAAGCCGGCGAAAAATATTCGGCAAGACAAAAGACGGTTGTCCTTCCCGACGGAAAACAAATAACCCCGAACCTCTCGCCCAACTCTGAATTTTCATTAAAGGTTCCGTTTTGGAGCGGGATAAAAAGGACGGACGAAAAATCTACGGAGGTAGTATTCGTTCCGTCGGGAAAATTTCAAAGTATGGAGGAGATGTTATGAGGAAGAAACTGATATCATTGCTCGCAACCGTAGCGTGTTTTACGGCTTTTGCACAACAGACGAAAGTGGAGGAAACGGAACCGTCCCTGCCGCTTCCCAACGAATCTTGGAAAGAGATAGGGGAAATCAAGCACGCGGACTCGAACGCCATAAAGGACTCGCGCCTGAGCATAGGTTTCGAGTGCCTCGACCGCGATATGTTCGAGCCCGACAAAGTTTACGACAAGCTCTCCGAAACGGGTATCAAGTGGGCTCGCTGCCAAACGGGCTGGAATAAGTGCGAAAAGCAAAAGGGTGTTTACGACTTCAAGTGGCTCGATAATGTCGTCGACAATCTCCTAAAGCGCGGAATCAAGCCGTGGTTCAACGTCGGTTTCGGCAATCCGCTCTATATGGGCGAAATGATGAACCCCACGGGTGTCGGATACGTCCCCCTCTATTACGGCGACGAGTGCGTTCAGGCGTGGAAGAATTACATAAACGCTCTCTCCAAACATTTCAACGGTCGCGTGCAATATTACGAAATCTGGAACGAGACGAACATCGACCAGTTCTGGCAGCCGAAAAAAGCCGACCCAAAAGACTACAGACAACTCATAAAAATCACGGGCGATATAATCAGAAAGAACGTGCCTGACGCGAAAATCGGCGCGGTCGTCGCAGGAACTGCGCATAAGTATACGGTCGAATTCTTCAAGCAGGGCGGCGGAAAGCTCATCGATTTCTACTGCATACACCCGTACGCGATACTGCCCGAAGAAAAGTTCACGGGCGACAATCCGTTCATTCAAGACCTGATTGCACGCTGTAACCCGAACAAAAAAATCGAGCTTTGGCAGGGCGAATCGGGCTTTGCGTCGTACTTCCCCGTGGGGCACTACCGAAAGACAGTAACCACCGGCGGCGAGTATATGCAGGCAAAGTGGATGCTCCGCCGATTCACGCTCGACCTGTCGAGCGGATATGGGCTGACGTCGTTCTTCCAATGCGTCGACCTGAAGCCGGGATACCAGATGGGCAAGGGCGGCACGCCGATTTTCGGCCGGTACGGAATTTTTGAAAACATTACCTACAAGCCGAAAAAGGCCGTAGAAGTTCTCAAAAATTTCACTCCTCTCTTCGACTCGGACACCAAGCCCCGCGCCCTCGGTTACCACCTAAACCTGCGCAAAGCCGTACCCGAAGTCATAGGCGGTTCGCGCCTGGTTGATTCGGCGAACAGAGTCGCGACGTTTGAGCGCAACGGTTACCCCATTTACGCATACTGGATGGCTGAAGACACCCAGTATCAGATGAAACCGATAGAAGGAGCCAACATAAAACTCGTAAGCGACATTCCCATCTCCGAACCCGTCCTCATAGACCCGATTTCCGGCAAAGTCTTCAAATACAACAAGACCTTCCCTGAGGACTCGTCCGACATCACCGTCGCGAGAATCCCCGTGGCCGACTGGCCGCTCGTGATTACCGACATGAAGGCCGTGGAAAGCATCGTCGAGAAGAAATAAGGCTTTGCGCCAAAAAAATCCGCGCTATGTAATTTGGGCCGTATCGTCAGGGCGTGTTGCCAAATCATTTCCGGCCTCGCGCCCGCCTGCCGGGAGTCGGGGCGGGCAGGGATGGGTAGATTGTAAAGTTAAATGCCGCATATAGT
>Ga0156394_1128_pt1 | contig 11590 bp, 9 predicted proteins | sample RifOxyA3_FD_108038 | JGI IMG/M metagenome (GOLD analysis project Ga0156394, IMG submission 108038) | Lentisphaerae bacterium RIFOXYA12_FULL_48_11 | reverse complement strand
CGGTATTGCCCTTGTTGCTTCTCTGATGGAAATGGATCTGGAAGATTTTAAGAAGCTGGAAAAGGTGAACGTTGAAGGAACGTTACTTACAATTGCTGAAGCGGGCCGCTGTTTGTGCCGGCAGGGTACGGGTGGTGATATTATTCTCGTATCGTCCAAAAATGTGTTTGCGCCGGGGGCACAGTTCGGTGCTTACAGTTCAACCAAGGCTGCCAGTCACCAGCTGGCTCGAATTGCCAGCCTGGAATATGCTCCTTTTGGAATTCGAGTAAACATGGTGTCGCCGGATGGCGTATTTGCGGATGGGAGCCGGAAGTCAGGTTTATGGGCAGAGGTTGGCCCATCACGGATGAAGGCAAGAGGGTTGGATGAGAAGGGGCTGGAAGAGTATTATCGTAACAGGAACCTTCTGAAGTCGAAGATAACGCCTGCTCATGTCGCCAATGCCGTGCTTTTCTTTGCTACGAGGCAGACTCCAACAACGGGTGCAACGATACCTGTTGATGGCGGTGTTCCTGAAGCTGCGCCACGATGATTTGTTCCTTGCGTGTAATATTCAATTAAACAGGAAGCGGGGAGAGTTATGAGCGGAAAGAAATTGTTTGCTGTTGATTTCGGGGCTTCTGGTGGAAAATGCTTTGCCGGTATTTTTGAAGGCAAATCATTTTCGATGCGTGAAGTGCACCGGTTTGCTCACGAGGGTACGTCTTTCTTTGTCCCTGAAACGAGGGGGAAAGTCACTGAGCGCAGTCACTGGGATGATATCCTTCTTTTCAGGAACATAGTGCTTGGTCTGCAGGCATACCGGCGGGATGTTTCTGACAAGCTGGATTCCATAGGGCTGGACACCTGGGGTGCTGACGGGCAGTTCATAAACCAGAACGGTGAAATGCTGGGTAAGATATACTGTTACCGTGATCACCGCCTGGACAATATGACTGATGTTGTGAAACGCAAGATTGATGCCAAACGGATGTATGAAATCACAGGTATTCATTTTCAGCCCTTTAATCTCAGTAACCAACTGCATTGGTTTGTAAAGAATCGCAGAGATCTTCTGCGCTCGGCAAAGGTTTATCTTCCTGTGCCGGCAGTGTTCAATTATTACCTCTGTGGATCAACGGCCGTTGATTCATCTTGGGCGAGTGTTACGCAACTGATGGATGCCAAGAAGAAGCAGTGGAGTCGGGAAATTCTCAAGAAGCTGGATATCCCGGCTCGAGTGATGCCGGCAATTGTAGATCCTGGGGCGGTTCTGGGTAAATTGCACAAACAGCTTGCTGATGCAGCAGGGATAAACTGTGCAAAAGTAATTGCCGCAGCTTCGCACGATACTGCCAGCGCATTCGCTGCTGCTCCTGTACGTCACGCTGACGAAGCGCTCATAATCAGTTCGGGGACATGGTCCCTGGTTGGGAAACTTATTCCTGAACCTATTACCAATGGTGCTGCGATGGCGGCAAATATGAGCAATGAGGGTGGAATTGGTAATACGCGGTTTCTCAAGAACTGTATGGGTTCCTGGCTTGTCCAGGAATTGAGGCGCATTTGGCGTATTGCCGATGGCAAGGAGATGGACTGGAGTGAGCTGGATAAGTTGACGAAGTCGGCGAGTGCCTTGACTGCGTTCATTGATCCGGATGACAAGAGTTTTTATAATCCAGCCAATATGGAGACGGCGATAAAGGATTTCTGCAGAAAAACGGGACAGACGGTTCCTGCAAACAGGGGTAGTCTTTTGAGGGTTGTTTACGAAAGTCTTGCTCTAAAATACCGCAGAATTAATGAGCAGATCTGCTCTGTGTGTGGGAATGAAACCAAGGTTGTGCATATTGTCGGAGGCGGGTCCAAGAATATAATGCTCAACCAGTTTGTTGCCGATGCGCTTGGCTTGCCGGTTGTTGCCGGACCGGAAGAAGGGACGGCGGTCGGAAACCTCATGGTTCAGGCGATGGGATTGGGAATCATAAAATCTATGAAAGAGGCCTTGCCGATCATACGGCAGGCGTTCCCTGTAAAAGACTACAAGCCGCGTGATGCCGGGCCGTGGGACAAGGCCTACGAACAGTTCCGTAAGATTGCAAAGTAACAAACGGCCGGATTTTCCTGTCAGATTACAGGTGGCGCCGTGTGGACGGCGCCACCTGTTTTTTTAACCTTTGAGGCCATCCAGCTTGAGATCAAGTTTCTCGTCCGATTTGACAAACTCATCCCATGTAATCAACTTTTTCTGGTAGGCAGCTGTACGGCCCATTATGGCGATCATATTGCTTTGTACGCTTGGTTCGACTGTCGTGTTGCTGATCTCACCGCTGGTTACCTGTTTATGGAATGTGGCAATATTGGCTACAGCACCGTCCTGATAGATGCCGCTGGTTGCTCCTCCTGCGTAGAAATTCTTACCCAGGACCATGACCTTGCCGCCATATTTTGTTTCCAACCTGCCCAGAGAGCCCATAACGTTTACAACAATTCCCTTGTCGTGTTCGCCGGCACCGTCGTTGTATTGCTTGGAGTTGAAAAGGACTGGCACGCCGTCGCCATACTGGTAGACAAGTCCGAAATGGTCATTACAGTCACCTGCTTCGAGGCGTACTTTGCGGCCTCCTGAACCGATAACGTGCATGGGAGGTTTCTGGAATACCCAGTTCATGACATCCAGGGTGTGTATGTTCTGTTCGACGATGATGTCGCCAGACAGTGCTATTTCGAATACCCAGTTGCGGAGACGAGATTCGGGCGTTCCTGGTGGTGCCTGTATGCCGAGGGCGCCACACTGGTAGCATGTTTCGGCGAAGGTGAAGTTTCCAATGGCGCCTTCGTGTACACGCTTGATCGCTTCCTGGTAAAAGGCTGTTGCACGGGTCTGGAAATCGATCAGGAACGCAAGCTTCTTTTCGCCGGCCTTCTTTCCTGATTCACTGATTGTACGGCAGCCAGGTACGTCGACAGCTATAGGTTTTGCGAGATACACATGCTTCCCTGCATCAACTGCGGCAGCTGCCTGTTCAGGGTGGAAACACGGTGGAGATATGATTGCCACGGCGTCGAGTTTACATTCGAGCAGTTTCTTGTAGCCGTTAAGGCCAGTAAACCTTTTCGAAGGATCAATGTTATATTTCTGGCCAAACGCATCGACGCGGTCCTGGAAATAGTCGGCTGCGGCAACTATTTCGTAGCCACCGTTCTGTTTGAATAGGTTGGTTATCCAGGAACCTCTTCCGCCGCATCCTATGAGGCCAAGGGAGATTTTTGTGTTTGCATCTGCTCCGCGAACCAGCTGTGGTGCCATGATCAGAGTTGACAGGGCTGCGGCAGAACTACAAATAAAGCTACGTCTTGAGCAGTTTATGGAATTTCGGAATATGGGCGGGTTGTTGTTACTGTTCATCTAGATGCCTCCTTGTCTATTTACCAGGATTTATAATGTCCAAATACTAGTTTTTATTCTTTCGACTGTCTTGGCAGAAATTGTCTTATTCTGGTATGATTTCGGCATCGGTATAAAGTAATTCAGGATGGGCAGGTATTGTATGGCAAAAGCGGGTAAAAGCATGGTTGCGGATCAATTGAAAATACAGAAGAAGTTTTTTAATGCACTAGGTGATACGGGAATGGTTTATCGGCTGTTCGAGTTTCTCCCAGATTCATATTTTTTTATAAAGGATTCACAGGGCAGGATAATTGCCGGGAATCAAAATTTTATCAAGCGAATGGGTGGCAAGGAATTGAAGGATATTGTTGGTAAGACGGGGTTTGATCTTTGTCCCGAGGAACTTGCCAGGAGATACGAGGCCGATGACAGGCAGGTGATGCAGACAGGCAGGGAATTGATAAACAGAGTTGAGTTGAATCAGAACAGCGATGGTTCAGTGGATTGGCTTGTAACGAGTAAATTGCCCTTATATGGCAAACATGGGAAAGTTGTTGGAATTGCCGGGGTTGCCAGGGATATGCGGAAGGCGGATGTTTATTTCCGCCCTTATGATAAGCTGGCTCCTGTTATTCAACTGATCACCAGAGATTATCACCAGAACATACATGTTGATGAACTGGCAGCAATGGTGCACATGTCGTTAAGTCAGTTCGAGCGCAAGTTCAGGAAAGTGTTCAGGATGTCGCCACGCCAGTACATTATGAATACCAGGATAAATAATGCCTGTGTCAAGATGAGTGATAACAGTCGAAGCCTGTCGGAAATAGCACTGGAGGTTGGGTTTTACGATCATAGTGCTTTTACAAAACAGTTTGTCCATTATATGGGCATGACACCCAAAGCCTATCGCAAGAAAGTAATGTCTTCTTTGGAGTAACTGCGGATTCAAGGCTGGTGGCCGGGAGCAACTACATTATTGAACAACTGCAGCATTTTGCCGATGGTTGTTTCTATATTAAAATCAGTTATTATTCGATTACGGGCGTTTTCTCCTATGATCAGCCTTTTTTCCCTGTTGTCAGCGAGATCCGTGATGGCTTTTGCCAGTGCTGAAGGATCACATGGGGGTACGACCAGGCCGCTTTCATTGTTGATGACCAGTTCGGGCAATCCTCCAACACTTGTAACGATAGGGGGCTTTCCGAGCGCCATAGCTTCAATGACGGACCGTGGCAGGCCTTCTCGGCTGGTGGATGGCATGACAAAGATATCACATGCGGCCGCAATGGCCGGAGCATCGTTTCTAATTCCGGTAAAATGTATCCTGGAGCGGACATAAGGGTGTGATGCCAATTCCAGTATTTTCTGATCCTGAACATTGCCAACGAGCAGGAAGTGGAAATTGTGTTTTTTTGGAAGGTGATGGATGGCTTCGATCAGCACATCAACACCTTTTACGGGGCGCATATTACCTGTAAAGCATATGGTAAATGCATTATCCGGGATGTCGAACTCTGACAACTTCGGATGTTTCATTTCTGAATACCATGCGGGGTCATGCCCCTTGTATATTTTTACCAATCTTGATTCAGGAATTTTGAGGGATATGAGGTATTGTCTGACTGCTTCTGAAACACAGATTATTCTGCTGATTCCGGGGTTCAGGTATGTCAGCCATGATGCAGGATCAAGCCGGTTCAAGTGGCCGACCGTTCCGCGATATGCGACATTTTTTACGTTAAGGCCAATGGAAGCGATAAGGGCAACAGACAGGCATTTATTCAGGGTTGTGTAGATGATATCATAGTTGGTGTACTTAAGTTTTTTTCGCAGGTTCCATATGGCCGTTAAGTCAAGGCGGTGCCGGATTGGCATTTCGGTTACAGCTATTCCTGCATCAAGGAGTGTTTTCCGTTCTTTGGCGGTCCTGTCACAGGTTACCTCTATTTTAATGCCGGCACTGGCGAGGCCGAGATAGATGGCAACTTCAGAACGGTCATTGAAGGGATTAATAACCAGCAAATTCATTTTTTTGATTCTTTTCTGGTTGCGCGATCTACCTTGCTGTTATTGCTCCTGCTTGCCAGCTTTGTATTTATGACTTTAGTTTCCTTGTCATTTAATACAAGTCTGAAATAGTCACTCTTGTAGCCCTTGTGTTCTGATTTTAAGATTTTGAATCGGCATTCAGGCAGGACTTCCAGCCATTTCTTCAGCTCTTTTGTTTTAATAATTACTGCTGCCGGAGCGTCACCTTCGAGTAGAAATGCCGCCAGTTTATCCGGAGAAGGAACGATGTCTATCCGGGATTTAAGATAAAAAATAAAAGCACCGATATATTTTTCTTCATTGCCCGCAAAGGCAATCCTGGTCCCGCGTTCTTTCTCGTAACGGACAACTCGTATAAATGGTTTAAAGGTGTGCTGATAATCGCATGCCGGCAATACGGCCTCTATGTTGAGAACGAGGAGGACGGTTGCGATGGCAGGAAAGGTCAGCCATGTTCGGGCGTATAAACCGCCGATATATCTTGTCCACAATTCGCGTGCTGAGACAATGAAGAGAGAGAGAGATGTAAAGGCCATAATCAAGCCGGCGTATAAAGCCTGTGTACCGGTGATCTTCAAAATGTTTACGCCGTTGAAATATCTGTCATAAAAGGAGTGAGGTGCTGCAAATAAGAAGATGTAGACTATAGGGATAAGCAGGCAGATGAAAGAAACAATGCCTGTGGTTATTGCGATGGCCCAGTTTCCGTAACGGGAGTTCAAGTCGGTCATTATATTCTCACTCCAGATGGCGGTCATAAGGAAGATAATGGGTAGCGCGGGGAGCATGTAACAATCGGCTTTTGCTGTTGAAGCGTGCAGGATAATCAACATGCCGGCAAGTATGATCCGGAGAAAAATGTGAAGTGGGCTGTCCAGGCCGCGTCTGCTTCTGAACCAGTAAAGCATTGCGAATGGTACAAGAAGGGTCCAGGGAAGCAGAGAAACCGGCAGTGATTTAAGGTAATAGTAAATTGGTTCCTTGTGAACGAAATAAGGATCCATGGGCAAGCTCATGTTGCTGAATGTAAAGAAGCGACCTAACTGATTTGTCCAGAACACGGTCTTAATAAATTCGGTTCCGCCTGTTTTCCAAAGCGCAAAGATCCATGGTGCCAGCAAGGCAGTGAAGATTGTGATAAAGAGACAAGCGAGTCCAAGAAACAATTTCCAGCGTTTATTATAAATAAGGAAAATGGTGACAGATGCCCAGATAAAGCCGGGGCCAAGCAGGCCCTTGGCATAGAATGACAACGCTGAAATGAAAAGGAAGCACGCATATTTCAATGTTTTGAAGTTTTGTGCATTATAAGCCTCCCAGAAAATATAGAGTGAGAATAGCGTCGTGAAAGTAAGCGCGGTATCGGTAAGAACAATCTTGGAGTATTCGAGGAATTGAATGGATGTGCTGCACATGAATATCGCTGCAAAAGCGGATCTTTCTTTGCCAAGCCTTCTGCCGAACAGGTATATGATGATCATTGTGCCGAAGCCGAACATGGCTGCCGGCAATCTGACCAATCCTTCATTCACACGGCCAAACAGGTTGCAAAATGCCAGGGATGTCCAGTGAAGAAGGGGTGGCTTTTCCAGGTAGTTTTGCCCATTAAACATCGGAGTGACCCAGGTGCCTGTCCTGTACATTTCCGCTATCATTGCCCCCTCTCTGGTGTCATTTGATGACCAGAGTGAATGGTCGAACAGACCGAATGCAAAGAAAACAACCAGGAGGATAAAAAAAGACAGGCGTTCCCATTTTGAAAGACTTTCTCCGGAATCCTCTTCTTTCAGGATGTAATTGTCTGTTTCTGTCATAACTTGCTGATAGTATTGTTAATAAGGGGCAGGTTCAAACCTGATTTTGAATTGATTTGTGTGTTCAGAGGCTTTCATTCTGAGTAGACGTGGGAAAAAGAAAAATATGTAAAGAACAACGACCCGTATTTCTGTAAGAAATTTGAATTAGCGCCTTGAGGGAATACCTGTAATATGGGAAAAGAATGTTCCATGTTTAATCTGTATACAAAACGTGATTTGGAGGGATGGGCTTATCTATGCCTTGTGGGGGCAGCTTTCAGCTGTGGATTCTCGCCAGTGGTGGCGGGACGAACTTTTCTGGGCATTTCTACGGTTCTGTTGCTTGTCCATGCTGTTAAATCCAAGAGGTTTTTTTGCATGCCATGGACTGGCTGGCTATGGCTGGCATTCATTGCAGTTGCTGTCTTTGCCACGGCCGTTGGTGCCAGTCCGAGTCGCGGTTTCGGGAATATGCCGAAGTTATTCTGGTTCGTTGGCATTCCATTGTGTGCGACCCTGGTGACTACTTCCTGCCGGTTGTCGGATATTCTACGTGCGTATGCCGTTGGGGCTGGTGTTGCGTCACTTCGGGTGATCATCTTCAATCCTTTCCATGCATTGCGTGATGTAAAAAGTGGTTTTATGCCGGACTTTATGACTGCTTTTGTGAATCTTGGATCGATGGACTATGCGCAGATATTCATGCTGGGTATTGTGATCACTCTTGGTTTTATTTTTTTATACAGGAGGGAAAACAAATCGGCCATCTTGTGGTGGCTTTTGTTATTGCTTCTGACGACAGGACTCCTGGTGATGTTCAAGCGCGGATCATGGGTGTGTGCCTGCGTGGTAGTGACATTGTTCGTAGCCTTTAAGACAAACTGGAAATACCTTTTGATACTGGCGATTGTTGTTATTTCCACAGTAGCTTTGCCGCCGGTCAGGGCCAGGATTGCTGCAGTTAAAGAAGAATGGAATGTTGACAAGGGTGGGCGAATGACGATGTGGTTTAAAATTGCGCCGGCCCTGAGGAAACAGTATCCGCTGGGTATCGGATACCAGGTGCTTACCAATGAGATGATGAAGAAGATCTACCGTGGTGTTGAGCCTGATCGTAAACATCTACATTCCAATATTGTCCAGGTCCTTGTGGACACGGGATGGCTTGGTTTAATTATTTATCTTTTATGGATGGGTAAGGCTTTGGTGGATGGCGGAATGCTGATCCGAGAGGCAAGGGGCCTTACCGGTTGTTATGAAATGTTTCCCATGGTGCTTTTTCTCCTCTTGATCGCACTTTTGTTGAATGGCTTGGTTGAATATAACTTCGGACGTGCTCCGATTGTTCCTGCCTATGGTCTGATTGTTGGTTGTATTGCAGGGGGGCGGCGTTTTCTTTCGTCCCAATCTCCGTTATGAAGCATTCTTCTTAAAACCAAGTCTTGCGATACGTACACCCTGAGAGAGGAAAAGGGTTTCAAATTCAGTACGTTCATGTTCTTCAGGTTCGAGGTGGGGAATTTCCGTAAATCTAGGGTCCTTGTCGAATAATTTACGGATCCATTCAGAATACTCGATGTGGTCGGTTGCCATGTATATGTGCCCTTCCGGAATGATTACCTTGAAGAGAGAATCCATGAATTCCTTAGAGAAAAGGCGTCGTCCGTGATGTCGTCGTTTGGGCCAAGGATCAGGGAAGAAAATATACAGCGTGGAAACAGAAGATTCAGGTAGAAGTTTTTCAAAGGCATAGGCGGCATCAATCTTAATAAGTCGCACATTAGTAAGGCCGGCAAGGGTAATTTTCTTGTCGGTTTTCTTGAGACGTTTAAGCAGTTTGTCGATTCCCAGGAAATTTATCGTTGGGTGTGAAGAGGCCCTTGCTGTCAGGAATCGGCCCTTTCCGCAGCCTATCTCAATTTCCAGGGGGAATCTGGAAGGGAACAGCTTTTCAAAAGAAAGAAGCTCGGTCCAGCTCTCGGGCGAGAATATTGCGGAACTGGTTGCCTGCATTAACCCCTGCCGAAGAGTCGGGCGAAGAATCCGACACTTTTTCCGGAACTGTCCATGCTGGATTCGATGAAATCGAGGGCGAAAACCTGGAACTTATTGGCTCCCATGTTTTCCTTGTATTTTCGTGCCGCGATAAACAAGCCCTCTTTGCCAGCCTCAATCAGCTTATTCTTATGGCCAACGTCACTTGTGCGTTTTTCTGCGAGGGAAGTGAGCAAGGGCAGAAATGTTCTAACGAGATTATTTTTTGCATTCCAGTCTCCTTTTCTGGTGGCGAGAATGTCGCGTTCGAGAGTCTTGATCTGTGCAGCCTTGCTGGATTGTCCTCCGTTGTTTCCCATATTCAGGGGGATCTTCATGCTTTCACCATCCTTCTTTCCTGTGTAAAAACTTTAATTTTTAAACCACACATCAATCTGTAAATGGCTATAACCATCGCTGGAATCGAGCGGTCCGATACCCAGAGAACTTGGGGTGACTATTTAACATACAAGGTATTAGCAATCAAGAGATGATTGCCCATTTTCGTTGCTCGACAATGACTGAATAACTGATTAAATTCCATGCTGAGGCTTTAAGGGATCCGAAAATATTCTTTGGAAACAGTATTTGGCTTGAATCGTATGAGTTTTGACAGACGAGAGAAGATAGAGAAATACATTACAACCTTGATACAGAGTCCTGACGGCTACAAGGGGTCGAGGGTTACGATGTTGTTTCTGTGGTTTTTGGGGCAGTTGTCACGCTTATACAGGGCTGTCGTCCAGTTTCGTCATTTTTTATATGCCAAGGGCATCTTCCGGCATCATACTCTCGGATGTCAGGTGATCAGCGTAGGTAACCTTACTGTAGGTGGTACTGGTAAAACGCCGGTTGTTGAAATCTTTGCCAGGGAATTGCAGAAGGCCGGACGGAAGGTTGCCATCCTGAGCCGGGGCTACAAAAAAGAGGAGCTTTCTTTCTGGGAAAAGTTTTTGAAGAGGTTCTCCATGGGTGGATTGGCAGAACCGCCAAGGGTTGTGTCTGATGGAACTAAACTTCTTCTCGATTCTGCAATGAGCGGCGATGAGCCATACATGCTTGCCTCAAATCTTCCGAACGTATGTGTACTTGTCGACAAGAACAGGGTCAAGAGCGGGCGGTATGCCATAAACAAGATGGGTTGTGATACTTTGATTCTTGATGATGGATTTCAGTATCTTTCGTTAAAGCACCGTGTGGAGATTGTACTTGTGGATAAAACCAATCCGTTTGGTAACGAGAAGGTGCTGCCGAGAGGTGTACTCAGGGAACCGATTAAAAACATAAAACGGGCGGACTTCATATTCATAACCAAATCGGATGGGCAGGGGATAGATGAGCTGCGCAATCGGCTGACTCAGTTGAACAAGCGAGCGGATATTATCGAGTGTCGCCATTGTGCGCGGCATTTGCAGAATGTATTTACGGCGGAAAAAAAGCCCTTGGAATTTCTTAACGGCCTTAAAGTCTCGGTGGTTTCTGGAATAGCGGTGCCTGGTGGATTTGAGTCCGAACTGGAAAAGAAGGGTGCGGCCATTGTTGATCGGAACAGGTTTGCGGACCACCATAGGTATAGCGAGCAGGAAATCATCGATATAGTAAACACGAGCATAAAATTGAAAGCCGATGCGATCATTACAACAGAAAAAGATGCGGTGCGATTTCCCAGGCTTTTCAGGTGTGATGTGCCTGTATATTTTCTGCGTGTTGATATAGAAATACTCAGCGGTTCAGAAGATTTCCACAAATGGATATCGCGTATATGTTTCAAGGAGTAACCTTTGTGGCATCAGATGACGTTCCCGGGGGGATTTATTAACAATGCCTGAAAATGTTCTGATTTGCGGTGCGAATTGGTTGGGCGATTGCGTTATGAGCATGCCAGCAATTCAATCGTTCAAGAGGACTCATCCATCATGCAGGGTTACCATGCTTTCGAAATCCAAGCTTTGTTCTTTGTGGAGTATGCATCCATGTGTTGATGCTGCCATTGCGCTTCCAGACGGGGTCTTCGGTACTCTAAAGGCTTCCGGGATGGCCAGGGAATGTGAGTTTGACGAGGCCTATGTTCTTCCAAATTCTTTTCGGTCAGCTTTTATTCCATTCTTTGCCGGCGTTCCGAGGCGCGTTGGTATGGTTGGGCACCAGAGGCAATGGATGCTTACAGATATAGCACACGTACTCAGGCGACAGGACAGGGAGCATCAGGCCTGGGAATACATGGATATAATGGGTCTTTCAAAGGACTGTACTAATATTGATTATCCCGGGCTTGTTGTTCCTGAGGAAAAGGTCCGTGAGGCGCATGCGACTCTCGATCAGATGAAATGGAAGA
>Ga0156394_1124_pt1 | contig 11732 bp, 9 predicted proteins | sample RifOxyA3_FD_108038 | JGI IMG/M metagenome (GOLD analysis project Ga0156394, IMG submission 108038) | Lentisphaerae bacterium RIFOXYA12_FULL_48_11 | reverse complement strand
GCGAAAGGATATATGCAAGATTCAGTCGAAGTACGGCGTGTTTCCGTCGCTGAATGAAAACACCTTTATCTATCTGGCGCTTGTACTGTTCCTTTTCTTGTTGGGTCATTGCATCCTGAGCGGCGGATACAATCGTGAGATATTCGGACCTGAGTGAAAAAGCATTCCATGTCAGAAGGAGCAGAGAGAGTGCCGGTCCGCTTACGAGAAGGAGTAAGTACGGCTTAATGGCGGACGGGGAAACGGCAGCGGCAATGGATGCCCCTGAAACAAGAAAGGAGTTGAGCGTGAACAGAGATGTCATTTCATGAAGCGACACAGGAAGGAATCGGTCTTTGACCGACTCTCGGTACTGCGCGCGGGACTCATCGGGAATGTCTGTGTTCATTCTCTACTAGAACTTTCCTTTCTTACCTCAGCAGATACACACACGGCAACTCATACGATTCAGACATTCAACTCGCTTTGCTCTGCCTTTGGCGCGGATGCTTTCGGCGCTTTTTTGAAAGTCGCGCCTACCTGCTTGACCGGCGGCATGTCTATTTGCTTCCCAGCCAAGAGGTCGGCCACCGTGAGGAGTTGAATCTTTGGATATTTCCGGCCCCATGTTTTCGATTCACAGAATCCGGCTGTTACGGCTTCCGTCTGCATCGGGCCGGTAAAGTCTTCCATTGAAATCAAAACGCCTATTGCCGCTTTCTCCCGCTCCACAACGCCGCGCAAGTCTCGGACGTGATTCGCCGTAACGTGGCCTGCCTTCACTGAAAGGATAACCGTTTCAAACTTCCCGGTATTGTCGCCCTGGAAGACAATCTTGCCGTCAATGCCTTTGTCCGCGCCCTTTTTTCCTTCCGCCGGGCGCGCACCTACAAGCCCCAACGCCCACCATTGGAATTGATACGGGTCCGACGCTGCCAGTGCTGCCGCGTCCGGGACGCTGGAAGGTTCGCCCATGACACAGAAGGGCCGCTTCGTCGGCTCTCCGTACTCCGCTGGCCCCTCCGCCACTTTCGCGGCTTCATCCTTCTTTGACATGGCTGACAGGACAAGTGCTCCGACTCCGAAAGAATCCTTCAAACGTTGTTTGATAAGAGTGATTGCAAGATGGGTAATGTCTATTCCGACCCACGACCGGCCTTGTGTTTGCGCGGCAACAATCGTTGTGCCACACCCGCAGAACGGATCAAGGACAACGCCGTTTTCCGGGCATGAACTACGAATGATCCTTTCCAAGAGCGCAACTGGCTTCTGTGTTGGGTAACCGAGACGTTCCGCCGCTTGCGAGTTAATCGGAGGAATGTCGCTCCAAATATCTTGAAGCGGTACTCCCGCAGATTCATCAAGGTATCTTTTCTGCCGAGGAACTGCTCCGGGTCGCGGTTGTATTACAAGGCCCTGTTTAATCATCTCTGACATTTTGTCTTGGCTGTACCGCCAGAACCGCGTCACTCCCATGACTTCATAAGAAGGATTGCCTTTGGCAGCCCCACCTGGACCCGACATATCCCATAGCCCGTAGCGCCGTCCCGTCCCTTCTTCCGTGTACGGGTACTTTGTTGCAACGTACTCTTCGCCGTGGACGAGATTCACCTGATTCCAGAACCATTCATCGGACTTCGTATAGAACAGGATCACGTCATGGATGCGGCCATGCTGGGCGCGCCCCTGCTTAGCGTCACTATGCGCACTGCTTCGCTTCCAGACAATTTCCGTCCTGAAGTTTGCCGGTCCAAAAACAGCGTCCATGAGTAATTTCAAGTAGTGGCTTGCCGCCGGGTCGCAGTGAAGGTACATGCTCCCGGACTTCTTCAAGACGCGGCGGCATTCCACAAGGCGCGGGGCCATCATGACAAGATATGCGAGCATGTCACACGGTCCAATGAACTGACGGAAAGCTTGAAGAACATCGGCGACCTTGCCGCCAGCGGTCACAAGATCGGCAAAGACAGATTCGTCTTCTTGGCCCCATGTCCATGTGTCTTCAAAGGCTAGGATTTGCGAAGCGGCACGGCTGCCGTCCTTTTCCTGGAAAAGCACGTTGTAATTCTGGTTACTCTTGAACGGCGGATCGGCATAGACAAGGTCAACCGAATCATCCGGCAGGTATCGCTGCATGATTTCAAGGTTGTCGCCGTAGTATAGGGTATTCTCCGTGCAGAATGTTTTTCGCTTCTGCTTCATGTCACTGGAGTAAAGCACACGTCCGGCAGGATTTCGAGTGTTTTTTAAAGGCAACACGCCTCAACCGTCCGATAATCTCCGACCACATCGCACTATATCCGACCATATCGCACTCACTGGACAAGGATAGATAGGCTGAAAAATGTTGAATTAGCCCGAAACAAGCTGAATTACGCGGGTTTGCTGAGGCCATGCAGAACGCCCGCAGAGGTCCGGCATACATCAAGAAACGTCTCTGACATCGGGGCAACCGTTACCAGCCAGCGTTACCAGTTAAGATAAACGCACAACCTATATTGTGCGTTTATGATTGCTAATAAATGACTTGCGAAGGCTGGAGCGGGCGACGGGAATCGAACCCGTGTGACCAGCTTGGAAGGCTGGAGCTTTACCACTAAGCAACACCCGCTTGAGAATCAAGTAAGAGTCCTCATGATATCTATCTGTAAACGCTAGTCAACGCGAATATTACTAGACTTTACAGGTACCGGTTTCCAGGTTTGGGCAGACATCAAGTTCAAGAGCTTCCTGGCCGCAGATACCACAACCCGTACCCGCAAGTCCTGCAACCATGGCAGCATTGTCAGCACAATGTTCCGGCTTGGCCAGCAACAGGCGGACTTTCCGCTCTGACGCTAATTCAGCCAACCTTAAGCGTAGACGATTGTTCAGAGAAACTCCGCCTGCACAGGCAAGATTAAGCCCTCCTGTCAGGGTCTTTCTGCATTTATCAATCAGGGCGTCAATAATAGCCTCCTGGTAACTTGCTGCAATTGAATTCCTCTTATCTTCTTCTCCTGTCATGAGTGGAGAATTCTTGAGGTAATAAAGCAAGGCTGTTTTCACACCACTAAAACTGAAACACAGCTCCGAGTCCACACCTGGAAATCTTGCAACACCATAGCTATGCTTCCCCCTTGGAAACTTGACAAAATCCTTGTTACCCATCCTACTCACCTTGTCAATGACAGGCCCTCCTGGATAGCCCAATCCAAGAAGATTTGCCCCCTTGTCAAACGCCTCGCCCGCCGCATCATCTATCGTACGCCCAAGCAATTTATAAGAACCCACACGATCAACACGGATAAGGGATGTGTGCCCACCCGACACAACCAGCGTTATAAAAGGGCATATTTCTTCAGGGCGTGGCGCATCATCCCCTAGAAATATAGAATAGATATGTGCCTCGACATGGTTGATCGCACAAAGAGGCTTACCAAGCCGAATAGACAATCCCTTGGCAGCAGAGAGACCAACAAGAAGTGAGCTGGCAAGTCCCGGTCCATACGTTGAGGCGACGATATCAATATCTTCCCAAGCCAAACCTGACTTACTTATCGCTTCCACAATAATCGACGGCAATGTTTCGACATGACTTCTTGAGGCTATTTCCGGCACAACACCACCATACGGTGCATGAAGATGCGTCTGACTGAAAACAACATTAGACAATACCTCGCGTCCATGACGAACCACTGACGCAGACGTTTCATCGCAAGATGTTTCAATCCCCAGAACATTCATAAAATTACCTGGCACATACTATTTATTTCTTACATGAACAACCTTCATGGCCTGCAAAAGATCAAACGCACGCTGAAGCTGCCTGTCCACAGCATCCTTATATTCTTCTTTTTCCTGCTTTGAAAAAGAATCGGGTGTCTCGGCACGAAGACGTTTTAATTGAACATCCCTCCATTCCTTTGCTGCAAGGTATACAGGTATATCGGGATCAATACCCTTGTCATGAATCATTTGCCCGGAGGGTGTATAATAACGTGCAGTGGTAATTCGAAGCGCACCCTTACTCTCACCCGCTTTAAGAGGCAGAACACTTTGCACAGACCCCTTTCCAAAGGTTGTTGCTCCAACTATTACGGCACGTTTATTATCCTGTAAAGCACCGGCAACGATCTCGGAAGCACTTGCCGATCCACCATTAACGAGGACAACCATTGGATAATCAATATAACTACCATCTTCCTGGGAGAACTTTTCGTCTTTTGGGACTACACCTTCCCGTCCCTTGGTAGTCACGATCAACTTCCCTTTCGGCAGGAATTTCCTGCTTACATCAATTGCTGATATCAAGAGCCCTCCGGGGTTGTTCCTCAGATCAAGAATAAGGGCATTCATCCCCTGCTGTTTCAGTTTCTTTAACGCCTCATCAAGTGATCCACTGGTAGGCAATGCAAATTGTGTAATCCTCACATACCCGACACCATCACCCATGATTGTGGCACCCTTTACGCTGGGCACCTCTATATCATCCCGCATAATAGTAAGCTGTCGAAGATCATCCTCGTCTGAACGTCTTATTGTAAGAAGAATTTTTGTACCTTTGGGACCACGCATTTTCTTAACCGCAGCGTCCAGTTTCATACCAATTGTTTTTTCGCTGTCTATTTCCACTATCCGATCACCTGCCTGCATTCCCGCTTTAAACGCAGGTGTATCCTCAATAGGTGCAATAACCGTTATTATACCGTCCCTCATTCCAACATGTATACCGATACCGCCGTATTTGCCTCTTGTATCCTCTTGTATATCCTTGAAAGCCTCTGGCTCCAGGAAATCACTATGAGAATCCAAAGCCTGTAACATGCCATGCAAAGCGCCGTTTATGATCTGCTCATATGTTTTTTCTTCAACGTAGTTTTTCTTTATGTGGAGGATAGCTTCGGTCAACAGCTCCATTTTATTGTATGCGGCATCCCTGTTCTCATTACTCGCATTTTCCTCCTGCGCTGACCTGCCGCTTGTTGCAACAACCAGGGCCGTTGTCATGCAATAACAAAACATTCTCAAAGCCGTATTACTTCTGAAATGTCGATTCATCAACCCATATTCCAACATTTAACACCTCCTCGAAAATTCTGAATAAAGCGATTATCCTTCAATAGATAGCATCCTGTCCACGTTTTTCAGCATATTCTTAAAGGAGTTTTGTTTAGATATTTCACCACTCTTCAATGTTATTTCCGTCTTGCGAAAACAAATAATCCGAGGAGAAAATACCATAATGTTATACCCCACATCGGAACGGACTCAACCTTTACACTGCCATATGGAATCCGAGCCATTAAGTCCATAGCCCACATCATAATACCAATCAGGAACAGATTGGCGTGATTGAAAACTACCGCAAGGGATGTCACACAGGCGCCCAGTACCAGAGACAAGCATCCAGTCAGGAGCACAAAAAAAGAAAGGGGAATAACTATCAGGTTGCTCAGCATTCCTATTGGCGTAAAGTTACCAAAATAATATGCAATCAATGGAACAGACGCAAGCCACGCAGCCAGAGACATTGAGACAGTTGACCAGATTATTCCTGCAACACTGCGACCAAATGTTATTGTTTTGGATTCTGCTTGAAGTCGTAATGGATCAGGAATAAGCAAGGCTTGCACTGGTGAATTTATCAATGGGAACAGAACGATCAAACCAAGAACGCAGACAAACGAAAGAATAAACCCTGTTTCTTGTAACTGAGTTGGGGCAATCGACAGAATTAACAACGCAGAAATACATAACGCAGTCAATGCATCCGCCCGTCTTCTGACTATTGGCGCACTCCAGTATATCAGGGCCATGATACATGCCCTCACTGCGCTTGACTGCATACCTGATGCAAATGTGTAAGCACAAAGCAAAGGGCCGAGAAAAAAACCCCAGTAAATACTTGATATTCGGAACATGCCCAGTACAACAACTATAATGCCGCCAAACACAACGACATGTGAGCCCGAAATAGCAAATATATGAAGCGTTCCGGTAAAAACGAATAGTTGCCGCATCTCATACGATAAACGCCTGTATCCCAAAACCAAGGATTGCAGGATATCTGTTGTGTTAGGATAATCGCTTATTCCAACTGTCAACAATGCTGATGCTGCACGCCGCGCTGCATAGCATCTCCTGGCCAACCACCAGCCGTTACTGTCAGATATGAATCTTGCATCAAATGCGCTCGCCTTGACACACACATTCCTGCCATCGCTAAAGCTGCCTTTACGCTTATCTACAAATATTCTCCCGGAAATCTTCCAACGCTCACCATAAAGAGGAATATTAAGCTTATCCCTACCATAAAGTATAATGCGAATGCGCTGGTTATCGAGCACGAGGAGATCCCCTTCTGATTCGGACTTCTCAATCAACAAATAGGATTGAATCACTGTTTGATGCGGTTTCATTGAGGGTAGAACATCGGCGTCAGCATCAATAATTCCTGTCATCTCAATCCGATGACCGTCATAAAGGCTGCAAGCATAACCAGAGCAACGCTTTTGATTCAGTGATGATAAGGACGCAGATAGAAAAGCAGTACAATAAATGCAAAAAAAGATACAAACTGTGGTAACCCATGAAGCCCCTACACTTCCAGCCTTGATGGAGGAGTAAAATACAGCAAGAAGCGCAAATATCCACGAAAGACCGGCAACCATCAGGATGTGTAATGGCACAATATCAGTACTCAGACCGTAATACGTACCCAGAACAAAAAAAAGAGTAATGCAAACAGACGCCCTGCGTACATCATGACTTACCGGAACTGTGTCCAACTATTATCCGTTTCTCACTCCAGACTGCGCTATATCAATGATTGCGGATATGCAAAGAAACTAAATCCTGTCCAGGATTGCCTTATACTTTCCTTGATCACTCTCATCACCTATATCCGGCGATACCATTGCAAGGCTGGCCCTGGCACCCGAAAAAATCTGCTCAGCCAGCGCGAGAATGTCCCGTCCCGTTATTGCTGTTATGTTATCAATAATTTCTTCAGGACGAATGAATCTTCCATAGGACATAAGGTTATCGCCTATCCACATCATTTGATGCGTGGTACTTTCCAAACCAAGTTTCAACTGACCAATGACGTACTCCTTAGCCATCTTTAATTCTCTATGGCCCACGGAAACTGCTTTTAAACGAGTAATTTCCCTGGTGATCAATTCAATTGCCTGCAGCGTTCTTTTCCGATCCAGACCGGCACTGATCACAAGTGCTCCGCTTTCCTCAAATAGATGGGCACTTGAATGAACAGAATATGCCAGGCCATACTTCTCTCGCACCACCTGGAATAGTCTCGAGCTCATATTCTCGCCCAGAATCACATTAAGTAGTCTCAGCGCATAACGTCGTTTATCATTTCGCCCAAATATACGTACCCCCATTGCCATATGCGTCTGCTCAATATCTTTCTTCTGAAGTATCACGTCTCGTTGTCTAACTGAACGGTTAACAGAATCATATCCAGGCACGCGGGAACCGCTTTTTTCTGAGACGAGTTGTTCGACCCTTCTCACGCATTCGCCATGGTCAAGACATCCTGCAAACGAGAAAACTGTATTACTGGGAACATACGCCTTATCCTTGAACCCTTTGATTACACTCTTGTCCATTTTCGCGAGGGTTTCAGGAGTCCCGATAATTGGACGCCCCAGCGCATGTTCCTGCCAAATTGCCTCTGACAGCATTTCCTGAACAACCTGCTGCGGCTGATCTCTGTACATCATGATCTCTTCAATTATGACGCCGCGCTCTTTCTTGATCTCAACCGGGTCAAAACACGGGTCATTGTACATATCGGTTAGGACATCTAACGCCTTCCAGAGGCGATTGCTTGCAACACGCGCATAATAACAGGTGTTTTCTTCCTGGGTAAACGCATTCAGGTAGCCACCATACCCTTCAATTTCCTGAGAAATCTCCTTGGCCGATCTTTTCCCGGTACCTTTAAAAAGAAGATGCTCAATAAAGTGACTTATACCCGAGATGTTCCTGGTCTCGTAACGTGCACCTACCCCTACCCAGATTCCAAATGTCACACTTTGAACACGAGGGAGTGTTGACGTAATGAGCCGGACTCCGCTTGACAACCTGCTTTCCTGAACATCCATTAACACAACATTTACTCCCTGTTTTCTACGTGTGATTGTGCCAAGCGCAACATCACCTATACATGTATATTGTTTAGATCTGCGAGGTTGAGCGTTCCCTCATATAAAGCTTTGCCCACTATAGCGCCTGCCAAATTTGTACGTCTAAGATTCAATAAAGTAATCACGTCATCCCTGTAGGTCACTCCGCCCGAGGCGATGACATCACATTTCACCGCTTTGCAAATCTCATCCACAGCATTAACATTTGTTCCAGCCATCATACCGTCTTTTTCAGTGTCCGTATAGATTATGGTTTTTATTCCTGCCAAATCAATGGTAACAGCAAGATCCACGGCCCTGATCTGGGTCGTAGACACCCATCCCGAAATCTGTACATACCCTTTACGCGCATCCAAGCCAACCGCCACCTTGTCTTCATAACGATCTGCAAGTCTCTTTAAATCTGCCGGGTTCTTTACAGCCCTGGTGCCAAGGATTCCCCGTGCGACACCGCACTCCAGCAATTTAGCCAGATCCTCATCAGTTCTGAGTCCTCCTCCGACTTCTACGGGAATTGAAATTGCCTTAACAATCTTTGAAATGATATCAAGATGGATCGGATGTCCCTGAAAAGCTCCATCAAGATCAACAACATGCAGATACCTCGCCCCTTGGCTAACCCAATTCAGAGCCATGGAGACAGGATCCTCGGAGTAAACCTTGGAATTATCGGCTTTACCCTGAGTGAGGCGAACACAGCGACCATCTTTCAGATCTATCGCGGGAATAACTGTAAACATTAATCAAATCTTTCCTTTTGTTGACGGCAAGGCACCTTTGAGTCTCTTGTCAATACAGACTGCCATTCTCAGTGCTTTAGCCAATGCCTTAAAAACCGACTCATATGCATGATGCGGCTCCTCTCCGTACATCTGGCTAACGTGGAGGTTTAATCTTCCCTGTACCGTAAATGACCGGAAGAACTCCTCAATCAAGCCAAGGTCAAAATCCCTTATTTTCTTTTTTCGGGTTGACATACGCATGACAAGAAACGGACGCCCACCCAAATCCACCACAACCTGACTCAACGCCTCATCCATGGGAACAAGGCCCCAGCCATATCGTGTAATACCCACACGTTTTCCCAAGGCCTTATCCAACGCCTCGCCAAGTGCCAGACCTATATCCTCAACTGTGTGGTGATAATCCACATTGAGATCTCCCCTTGCATTTATGACAAGATCCATAAGTGAATGCTTTGCGAGAAGTTCCAGCATGTGATCAAGAAAAGCAATACCGGTACTAACCTTGTATGAACCTTTTCCATCAAGACATATGCTTATACTGATATCCGTTTCACTTGTCTTTCGCTTAATAGATACAGATCTTTTCTTCATGTAATCTCCATTATCATCTCACACAATCTTGCTAACAGCTTCAAGCAATTTATCAACTTCACGGTCGGTACCAAGAGTAATACGCACATAATTTCCAGTACGTGGACCCTTAAAGTACCTTACAAATATTTTCTTTTTTTTCAATTGCTCAAATAGCTGTTCAGCAGAGATTCCTGAAGGTCTTACCCATAGGAAATTTGTTTCTGATGGATAAACCATATAACCAAGATTTCTCAGAGCTTTAGCAAGGCGAACCCTTGTACCTCTAATTTTTGAAACATTCGACTTCATGTACTTGATATCCGAAAGAGCTTCAAACGCAATCACCTGCGAAAAGGCATCCAAGTTATATGAATCCTTGATTTTGAACAATGCCTCTATCATTTGCTTTGCCCCAACCACATATCCGACACGCAAACCTGCAAGAGAATAAGATTTGGAAAGTGTGCGCATCACCAGCGTGTTACTGAACTGAAGTGCCAGATCCATGCAATGTTCCTTTGAGAAATCCACATACGCTTCATCGATAAGGACCACTCCTTTGAACAATACACAGAACTTCCGAACCTCTTCTTTAGGATACAACATGCTTGTAGGAGCATTGGGATTAGTGAGAAAGAAGAGAGAAGCCTTGTATTCACGAGGCATTCTCCATTCAAAATTTACCCCAAGCTCGACAGGTTTCTTCTGGACATTACGAATTTCAGCAAGAACAGGATAAAGCGAGTAGGAAGGATTAAAGTATCCGATACTCCCAGAATCCTCAACAAACGCTCTAGTACACAAGGCGAGAATTTCGTCAGAGCCATTTCCGGCAAACACATTTTCAATTTTGCAGCCGTGAAATTTGGCTATTTTACAGCGCAAGTTCATGCTGACAGGGTTCGGATAAAGCCTTAACTTGTCGGCATCATATTTTCTGATTGCACGGAATATTCGCGGGGAAGGCGGATAAGGATTCTCGTTGGTATTGAGCTTAACTATGTGTCTGTCACTCGGCTGCTCACCCGGAACATAACCTGACATAACCTGAACAGATTTTCTGATAAGAGACTCTTTCATTTCTTTTCAAACCTTATTTGAGCCGAGCGAACGTGCGCCTCCAACCCCTCTACCCTTCCGAATTCCTCAATTACATGAAGGGTTTCCTCTAAATCCTTCCTGGAAAATTCAATAAAACTTGACCGGCGCCTGAAATCATCAGTTGTCAACCCAGAGAACATGCGCGCCGCTCCTCCAGTCGGAAGAACGTGACTTGGTCCAGCGACAAAATCGCCCGCCGACTCAGGAGTCCACTGTCCAACAAAAACAGCGCCTGCACATCTTACTTTTCCAAGCAAAATACGTGGATTTGCCGTCAGAATCTCCAGATGCTCGGGAGCAAAACTGTTACATACGTCCAGACCTTCTTTCAGATTACGAACTACTGCAAGTAACATACCGCGCTTTATTGTTTTACGTATAGCCGTGGACCTACTCAGTAATCCGCTCTGAAAAACCAGTTCAACCCGGACATCCTCCGCCAATTTGCGTGAAGTCGTTATCAAAAGAGCTTTTTCCCATCCTGTACCGTGCTCAATTTGCGAAAGAAGATCGGCGGCAACATGCCTGGCATCTGCTGTACCATCTGCCAGCACAGCGATCTCACTTGGACCAGCAACCAGATCTAGCGCAACCTCGCCGTAAACCTGACGCTTGGCCGCAGTGACAAAAGTTCCTCCAGGCCCAACAATCTTCTGAACCTTTCTGATAGTTTTTGTGCCATATGCCATCAATCCAATAGCCTGTATACCTCCAACTTTGTAGACTTCGGAAGCACCGGCTGATTGAAGAGCATAGAGAAGATACGGGTTAACTTTCCCGTTCCTGTCAGCGGGCGTACAGGCAACTATTTCTTTGACGCCTGCAACCTTTGCTATCACTGCCGTCATAAGAGCCGTAGATGCGAGCGGTGCAGCACCGCCGGGGACATAAACACCAACCCTGTCCAACGCCACAAATTGTTCACCCAGCTTGCCGCCACACGGTGTACTCATGGACCAGCTTTTCTTTGCACTCGCCAAGGCAAAACGTGTAATTCTTGATATGGATTCGCCTACCGCTCGCTTGAATGCTTTCTCCACATTTCTGCAGGCATTAAGCATTTCAAAATGCTTTACACGTAAGCTGTAATTGGGCAGTACGCAACCGTCAAATTTTCTAGCCCAGTATAATATGGCACTATCCCCATTCTTTTTTACATCAGCGAGTACATCCCTGGCAA
>Ga0156394_1126_pt1 | contig 11802 bp, 11 predicted proteins | sample RifOxyA3_FD_108038 | JGI IMG/M metagenome (GOLD analysis project Ga0156394, IMG submission 108038) | Lentisphaerae bacterium RIFOXYA12_FULL_48_11 | reverse complement strand
CCCGAAAGCGTTGGCCGGCGGCTTGGCCGGGATACGCGGATCAGTGAGTCGGAGCAAAGGCGCCCCTAAAATTTCCAAGAAATCAGCCGGAGCAGAACAATTGGCGTCCGTACAAGACCCGCCCGTAATCACTCCAACGGCGACGTTCTCCGCCGGCTCAACGAAAATATCCTCGGCGATCGCCGCCACGCCGTTAAACTGACCGGTGATAATTGCCGTACCTCCGACAAAGCCGGGTTGCAAGCGGCCGGGCAAGGGAGCAGCGTTCGCCAACTGCGCGATTGTCAGTGTCGCAGTCGGCGAATGGATAGTTGCGGTTGCCGGAATGACAACCGTGATTCCCATTACCGTAATAACCCCAGTCCCATTGCCATTGCCATTGTCGGCAACGGAAAGAATCGGACCTTCCAGCTCAATGGGAATCTGCGCCTGAGCAAAACCCACCAAAGACATTAATGCAAATACCGCGATGATAACTTTCCGCTTCATAACAAACTCCTTCTCTTTCTCTGTTTTCAGGGTTTCAATTTAGGTTTTTTAGACGTTTGACCAGAACGACCCAAACCCATCCATTGAAACTTTCGCGACACCTCCTTTCTTTTCCAGTGTTGTAAATTGTTATTTCAGAGAACTTTTCACAGCTTTTTACGAAAAAAGCTGCTTAACAATATCCTGTCGCGTTAATTTTACGTAACTCGATATGGTTAAACAGCCTTTGAAGTATTCTCGATAATTTTTTGTTAATATTTACTCTTGAGGTTTATTAGCAAACCGTATTATTTTGTCAATATCTGTTGACATACATAACCTTGCAAATGTCACCCAGACATATCAAACCGGTTGCCGCGCCCTACCCAAAAAAACAACAAGATAAGCCTGATTTATCGCATATACCGCAAAAGACCCTCTGTAGTTTTAATCACGAAAGCGATATTGACATTTATTACAGACATTCTCATTTTTTATTTCGTTATAAATAAAAAACAAAAAAACACCGCATTTTTACGCGGTGTTTTAATCTTTTTTACTATTCTTAACTTCCCTTGTCCAATTTAATCCAGGAGGGCGTACTGAAAACAAAAAAATCGATTATTATTTTTTGCGTATAACTTAAAAATATCAGAGAATCCAATTAAATATATATCCAATCAAAATCATTCCCAGTGTCACTACGCCGAAAAAGGTCAATAACAGTTTAAGTTTCATTACCCGTTTCAAAATCAAAGCTTCCGGAAGAGACAGTCCCACGGTTGCCATCATGAAAGCCATCGCCGTGCCCAGAGGAATTCCCTTGGCAACCAGCGATTGAATAATCGGAATCACTCCGCTGGCGTTAGAATAGAGAGGCACTGCCAAAATCACCGCCAATGGCACTGCAAAAGGATTCCTCTTTGTGATATACTTTTCAAAAAATCCCTCCGGCACATAGCCGTGAATAAGCGCCCCGACACCTACTCCAACCAACACATACAGTGTGATTTTCTTTGTTGTATCCACGGCTTCCTTGGAAATAATCTTTGCCACCTTCCAAGAAAATTTCTCTCTTTCATTGTTATTCTCCGTGTCTTTCATCTTTATCTTCCAAACATAGTCTTCTACATACTTCTCCATCTTCAGTTTTCCCAATATCGCTCCGCCAACCATACCGATTAAAATTCCAGCCGCCACATAAATTATGGTTGTTTTAATCCCAAGAAGTCCCAGAAACATCACCACCGCTACTTCATTAACCAAGGGCGAAGTGATAAGAAAAGCAAAAGTTACGCCGAGAGGTATCCCTGCTTCCACAAAACCGATAAAAAGCGGAATGGACGAACAAGAACAAAACGGCGTGATGGCTCCAAAAATTGTCGCCGAAAAATAGTCCAAACCGAAAAATTTATGACTGGCCAGAAAATCTCTGAGCTTTTCAATCGGCAGATAATACCGCATAAGGCTCATGAAATGAGTGATGACCAGTAAAAGCACAATAATTTTAATACTGTCGTAAACAAAAAAGTTGATAGAATCGGCCACTTTTGAATACTCTATTAACCCAAAAATATTATACGTTAGCCAGTCGGCAAATTGTTGAATCATAAATTTATAAGATATTTAACCAGATATTGTAAATAATAAATTCCACTCAAAAGAAAAATTGTGGCGACACCATAGCGCATTACTTTTTCAATTTTTCCCATGGCGTTATACATCTTACTGACTTTTCCCACGCTGAATGCCAAAATAAAAGAAAAGATAATTACCGGCAAGCCTGTCCCTATGGCGAATAGTGGTGGAAGCAATAAGCCCCCTGCTGACTTAAGAACTAGCGGGGTAAGTATCCCGAAAAACAACACTCCGCTATAAGGGCAAAATGCCAAAGCGAATAGCATTCCCAGTAGCAATGCTCCGATATAACCTTTGCTTGCCAGCCATTCCTTTATTCTTTCCACTTTTTCACTCTTTGATCCAAGATTAATCTTGATCACTCCAAACATCGTAAGGCTAATCAGTATTAAAACTATTCCCAAAACTTTGTCACCCCAGCCTTGAAAGATGCTGGCAATCGCAAATGTGGAAAGTCCGAAATAAATGAGAGTTGCCAAGAGCGTATAGTTGATAGCCCGACCCAGTGTGTACATCAGTCCACTGATGAGCGTATGCTTGGGAGTTTTGATGTCTTTGGAAATGTAGGCAATAGCGGTAATGTTGGTCGCCAAAGGGCAGGGACTGATAGAAGTCATGATCCCCAGCGCAAAAGCCGAAAGTAAGGGGATATTATATTGATCGATTAATATATTTAAAAATTCCATCAGAGCATTGAGTTAAGTTTGTCGGATAAATAGCTGCTAAAAGTCTGCTCATTGGAAGTTAACCGCCAAACCTGCGTATCTTCCTTGATATTATCCCTGCCGTCAATAATCGGGTTTATGAAAAGAGCCGAGCCGGACGCTTTAAATTTTGTCGCCAGTTCCTTATTTTCAGACAGGTCGATGTTAATTTCCCTGAATTCTATTTTGCCAGACTTTAGTTCTTCAGGAAATTTCTGCTCCACTGTCTTTTGGGCGTATTTTCCAATGTTGACGCAAGTAACGCAACGCTGAGTAGCATGAAAAATAAATATCTGGATTTTTTCCGCTGGTTTTGTTTTTTCAGCCTCAACTTCTTTAGAGCTGCTCTCTTGAACACCTGTGTTGGCGTTACTCGATCCGGTTTTTTTCCCCGGACTGACGCTAATGTACACAAGAGCAATGGCGAAGAACAAAGCCCCTCCATAAAGTAAATACGTCCCTAGCTTTTTCATAAAATTATTTTTGTTTACCCCGTGGAGTAAATTTCGTTTACGAAATTATTTTGCTTCTAGCAAGATACTCCACGGGGTGAAAAATTATTTAGAAAGGATGGTTTTGATTTCAGAGACATCGGGAATCCTGCCTGACACTTCCACTTTTTCGTCCACCACCAATGCCGGCGTACCCATCACGCCGTAACTCATAATATCTTGGATTTCCGTCACTTTCTCCACTGTCGCCTCCATCTTCAGCTCGGACAGGGCTTGCTTCGTGTTGGCTTCCAATCTCTGACAATTAGGACAACCTGTCCCCAAGATTTTGATGTTCATAATTTTTTTCAATTACTTAATTACTTGATTAAAAATTTTCTTATATCCCCTGATAACTTTTTTATCCAAGCTATAGCGGATAAAATTTCCTTCTCGTTTTTCCTTCAAAAGTCCGACGTTTTTCAATTGTTTGAGATGATGCGAGGCCAGCTTGTCTGAAATTCCCACAGCTGGAACAATTTCGCAAACGCATTTTGAACCACTTTTAAGCACGCAGAGTATTTTAAGTCTGTTCGGATCGGCAATGGCACGAAGAAAAGCGTAAGTCTTGCCGATATTCTCCGCCTCCCCAGAATTTTTAGCACAGCATTTGAATTCCATAATCAAACTATTCTAATTTATATTAGAATATTACACTTATACGCTATTACTGTCAAATAAAAAAAACCGCGCACTGCCGAAGCAAGCACGAGAAATTTTATTGATCGTAAGTTAAGCGCCTTCTCCTAAGTTATCTATCTAAATTTTATACTCAAAATAATTACCCGCCGATTCTTTCCTGCCTCAAACCGCTGCCCTTGGTCATATTCTGCTGATGCTCCGTGGTATTAAGCAAACCACAGCGTTTATACTTCTTCCAGTATAACAAATGCCACAGGGGCTTGAGAGGCTGTAAAATAGCCCGTGCGATGATTCCCGACTGCTCGTCTGCGAGGATGCGCAACTATTGTCCGGCGTTTCTTTGTTGTGCATTATTCCTCGTAGACGAGTAGGCGAATTTATCTTTTCAATGTTCCTACGGACATTTTACTTGTTTGTCAGTTTCTTGTCAACTTTTTTGGAAGTGGATAACTTTTCATGATCCCTCACCGCTTCCCATACCCAAGTATGGCTTCTCTTGAAGCCATACAGTTCTTTGAGCATTTTGGCAGCGGTGCGCGTATCAAAGCCCTGCTTGTAGAGGCGCACCGCTTTTTCCTTCATCTCGTTTATTTGCTTTTGTTTGAATACTGATAGTGGCATATGCGTTGTTGTTATTAGCTACCTGTATCATACTCCACTGTCAACTTCTGTCAACTTGCATAGTGTGGATAAGGCACTTTGCCCTTGAATTGTTGGGCGAAATAATTTGCCTGCTGCTCGAGATTTTCGGCTGTGACAGAACCGTTGTCTTTGTTCTGATTCTGGACGAAGGCCATGAATCCCTGAAGCGCTTTGCCGAATCCCGGGTCGGTTTGTTTCTCGGCGAACCTATCTTTATTGTCCCCGAGGAACAGGCGTGCCCGCTCTTCCAGTTCTTTGCCACGCATCATCGTGTATATGGTTGTGCTTTGCACTGAAGAGTGTCCGAGAATATTCATCACGTCTGATGTTGATCCCCCGCTTTTAATGATGTGATGGCCGCGATGATGCCGGAAGCTATGAGCGTTCATGTAAGGCATTTTGGCTTTGTTGCAATATCGCCTTAACATCTCGCCCAGCCCCCTGACAGAAAATCTTTGCCCGTATTTTGAACTGGTGGCCGATACGAAGAGTGCTTCCGGTTCGTCGAACTTCACGTTGCTATCAAGATGATTTCTTTTCTCAAGCCAGCGTATTAAATAATCGTTGGTACTTTCGGTCCAAAATATTTCTCGGAATGGTCGACGCGATTTCGCTTTTTCCGTCCGAATGATGGCTCTCATTTCTTTAAGATCCAGATCATTCTTGTCGATCGAGCATATTTCTCCGTTACGCGCGCCGGTATCCCACAGCATGCCGATGATCGCCAAATTTCTGATATGGCGCGGATCATTGGAGTCTTTCGGAATGATTGAGATAAGCTGGTCGAATTGTTCATCGTTTGCCACGCGCGGAAGTTTCATTACTTTGTCCGGAATCGGGATTAGTTCCTCGTCGATCACTTTATATCCTTGCAGGCGATAAAATTCGAAGAACTTGCGGAGCGCCATGCATTTCCCGACGAAACTGTTTCTGTCCCAGCCAAGATCCGCCATGCCGTTCAGATATTCCATGACATCTCCCAATGTGATATTTTCGATCTCTGGGTTGCGAAGGAAGAGGCAGAAATTTCTCAGCTCGCGTTCATAGCCACGCACCGTATTTATTTTGACTTTAAATTGTCTCCAGTTTGAAAATTGAATAATAGCGTCTTTTATTAGCATATAACACGAAAACCCACCAAGATGTGACTCATGATGGGTTCGTTTTGTTTTCGTCCACAGACTGGAATCAGTAATCAGGATGCAAAGTACTTTGCAACGTGCGGATAAAGTTGAGCTGCGGAAATATCCGGTCAATTTATATCTCCTCCTGACTTTATTAGTCTTGTCATGACGTTTTTTGAATTTCGAACCCATCGTGTCACACCCTCAGATCCAAGATCATTGACTCCCTTTCGGGAAGCAACGAGGTGAGTGTTTTTTAAAATTAATGTGTTTGACGAAAGACTTTTCGACAGTGTCTTCCGCTATGCCAAGCGAAACATTACCCCTTCGCGCCAAAGAAGTCAAACGCGATTGGTATAGCATTTTTATTCTATAAAAAGAGTTGTGTATTTTTAGTAAAAATTTGCAGAAAGAGCCTTGAACGTGCCGAAAGAAAATGTGCGAGATGAAAAAAGTTGAAAATTATTACTCAAAATAAAAATCAAGAGATTATAGTTATCCCCAGCTGAAATCAAGCAAAAAAGCCCAGCATTAGCCGGGCCAATTTGGGTATTTATCCGTGACTTATTTCCCCCCGAACGGCTGCGCCGAGTCTCCTTTATTGGAAAAGTAAAAGGAGAACGCCATGCCGGCGAGGAGCAAAAATTGATCGCCTGAAATTTTTCCGACGAAAAGCGCGCCGACCGTAGCCAGCGCCATCAGAATAAATACAATTTTGCTCGCGGACTTTAAAACTTCCATATTCATTTTAGTGTTTGTTTTATTAGAGCTAGTCCTTCTTCAATTTTTTTAATTCCCTCTTCGACCAGAGAGGGATTCGCTTGCTGCTGGCTAGCCAAAGCGACCAGCTCATTCAAAATTTTTTTATCGTGCGACGGACAATCCGGTTTTTTCGAATATATCTGATAGTGTCCGATGATATGATCCCGATCGATCGGAATTTGCCAGCGCTGGCAGATCTCGCGTATCAATGAAGCGCTTGCCTGTTTCATCTCATCCGTCCATTTGTCTTCCGGTTTTCCTTCGTGTTCAATGCCGATCGTATAAAGATTCGGATTGACATTCGCTTTCACGAGTTTCGCGCTGGGCGCGTCCACCCGGCCGGCATGCCAAGCGGCGTCTTCTTCTTTCACGTATTGGTGAATTTCTCCGTTCTCTCCAATTCCATAATGCGCGCTTACCTGCGAAGCTGGATTGGCAAACCATGCGTCGGTGCCGGACAATGTGCCGTCCATAATATGAATGACAATAAGTTCCGGCTTGTAACCTTTCCGCCCGATCCAGAAATTCGGAGAACCTTTCCAGATTTTTTGAATGGTGTTCATTTTTTTATTTTTTAATGGTTATTATTAAATTGAGAAGTGCCGCGATAAGTCCGCCGATTGAAGCAGTGGCGACGATCCAGAAAAATCTTTTGAGCCAGTCGACATCCGTACCTACTTGCGTCAGTTTCATATCAATATGAGGCAGGTGATTATTCTTTATCTCAGTGATATTTTTTTCCAAATTATCGAGCCTCTTGTCCTGCATTTGATTTTGATAGTTTTGTTTTTCCATAGAATTTTTATCGGGGAAGATGCCTCATCTGTTTCAGGTCCGACTGCTGTAGTCCCTGATTGGGAAACATCTGCCCCATTGTTGTTGGTGCACTGGTGTCCTTTGAAGATCCATTGCTCTTATCTTGGGAAAATTTGTCGTATACGGATTTTTGAAGTCGGGCGATATCCTGCATTTGGAATGTGACAGTCGATCTTAGTTTTTGCGCTTCCTGCGGATCATCCTGGGCGAGATAAGGTAAAATATCCGGCAATATTTTTTCCGCCTGAGCATTCCAATTATCTATTATCGCCGTTGCTCTTTGAGTGTCATTGGCTTCCATGGCTCGCTTCGCCTGCTCTCTTGCCGTGTTGTACCCCACGACAGTTTCGTCTTTCAGATTCCAGGCCTGATTGCGCTTCTCGCCTCCTTCCGCTCTGTAAAATCTTCTGGCCGTAGTTTGCAAAATCTTGGCCGGATCAATCGCTTCCCGGCCGAATCCACCAAGTAAACCATTGAGACCGTAAGCCAGTTTCATCGGCGAAACGCCCAGCGCTCTTCCTATAACCACGGCCGCATAAGGCGTTTTATCGTCGTACTGTTCCATCGGTGCCACCTGTTCAAGGCGTCGCGGTACTACCGGCCCGTCAGTAAAAAAAGACTTATTGGTAGCCAACTCCGCCGGCGTACGCAGAATCGGAGGAAGCGCTCCCGATAGAAACTGTGAGGCTGACAATTCTCCGTCGCGCGTAAACGGAATCGGCGCCAATTGACTCATCCATTCGAGCGCCAGCTTGGTAAAATTGCTCGGCTCGCCCTTCCGCACATAGTCGAGGGTATATTCGATCGGATTATAGAAAATCTGGCCGACATCTCCTTTTGGAATAAGCACCATTTTCGGTATGCGATTGCCGTCCTGATCTTTATCTTCTCCGACGATGATGGGAAAATACGTGTCTTTGATCCAGCGCGGCACGTCTTCATATAAATCCGGATAATTCATCGCGTTCCAAAAATAGGTCGTCACTCCCGGAGTAATGATCAGCGCGCCGGCTTTGGCGGAAGCCTTGACCGGACTGTCTTTGAAAATGCGGGCGGTATTGAGAAGCGCCTGCCAGCGGGCATTCACAAACGGCACCCACATGTTGATGATGCGCATCTCCTGTCCGGCTTTGGCGAAATCGATCGTCGCATTGCGAGCTTCATAGGCCGCTTCCAATCCCGAAGCACCCGCGCCAAGAGCTTTTTTATAAACTCCGAGGCGGGGCGCCAGCTCCGTGGCTTCGGCGAAATTGGTTACCAGATTGAAAGGATTGATGACCGCTTTGGTTTTTTTCCACCATGTCGGTTCGAACAATTGATTTTTTATTCCGCTGATTTCTTTCGTGCTCTGGATGAAACCGCCGAAGCCTCCGCCGTTCTTGGCAAATTCATCAATAAGTTTTGAGTCCCAGCCGAAAGCGCCTTTCAATCCTTCGGCGAATCCCTTCACCCAGTCGACCGGATTGAATCCGTATTTGGAAGACATGACCGCCATCTGCGCATCGCGGACGGCATTGGAAAGCGAGAACGGAATATAGAGAGTCGTCGCGCCCTTCCGGAAAGCGGCGGAAGTAAATTTAACAAAGTTGCCGAGTATGCCCGCTTCAACTTCGTTCATTTGATGCATCGCCCAGGAAAGTTCTTCCGGTACGATCCACTTGGTATTTTTTCCGTTTTCGAACACACTTATCGACCCCCAGCCTTTCGGAGCGCTCTCGCTTTTTTCAAGCGGTTTTATGAAATCCTTGGCTTCAGGCATCACTTCCCGGATATTGATCAGTTTTTGGGCTACTTCATTTCGCTTGATAAGATTGACCGCATTGGATAATTTGTCGATTATCGAGTCGAACGGGTCACGGATTATTTTCTCCGTCCCTTCCAATTCATGGATTATTCCCTGCTTGTTTACGGAAAATATTTCCGTGCCTTTCGGCATCTTATCCAAAGCCGCCGGATCAGGCAGTTCGTCGATCACATGAAACGGCATCCAGTGTCTGTTTTTCTCGATAACCGAATCATAAACCTCCTGGGAAATGATTCCCGATTCCGTAGCGGGCTTGAGAATATTTTCATCCGCCCATTTTTGAATCCCCTGCTCGGCCGCATTGAATTTGTCGAAAATTTCCGGACCGACTTTCGTCTTGAGTTCTTCCATCGCCTGCTTCGCCGTATCAGCCGTTACGCCCGCCGGATTCTCAAATCCCCGCTCGGCTCGTTCCAATGCCCGACGGGACAAAACGAAGCGGGTAAAATCGGCGCGCTCTTTGCCTAGAGGCGAAAGAATTTTCTGTAGATCGCCGAGATAAGACTCGACGGTTCCCATCCGGCCGGCATACATGCGCGCGCCTATATAGGGACTGGAGTTTATATCGATCGGTTTCCCGGCCATATCGCTCACCATTTCTTCGAAACGCTTGATCGGCGCGAAGCGGTCGCTGAATTCCTCGTTGAATTTTTCGGGAGCGTTTTTTATCCACTCGAGCAAATTTTTCGGCTGGCTGGTTTTTCCCGTCATACTGTCGATGGAATCCAGCGCGCTTCCTTCCGGAACATCGTTCGCGTCCGCCAGCGGATTTTCATCCGGTATCCGCGGAGGCGTAGCGGGAGGAGCGACTTCATCGGACCTCAAACTCTCAGGAGCGATTTTCTTGCCTTCTTTTATGACCGGATTGCCTTTTTCATTGATCGCGTCCAATGCTTCTTCCGCATTAGTAGTAAGATTTTTCGGACCGGTCACCTGGAATTTTTCAGGATTTAAAATCTCCACTTTTTGCATCTCATCAGCTTTAGCCGCATCAAGCAATTCCGATTCTCTGGTCGAGATGTCATTTTTTAATGAGCCAATTAAATTTTCATCCTTACCTTCGATCGCTATTTCCAATTTTCGTTTGATCTCGGGCAAGGACAAATCGGCGTTTTCGAATTCCATGAGATTCTTTCCTTCTTTCTCGAAATAATCCGCCGGCTTCACCGCCTTGATTGCTTCCTCGACATTTTTTACAGTCTGTTCCGTCGGCTCGACGATTTTTGTCAGATCGATACCTGCTTTTTCCAGCAGCTTTTCCCCGCCATCTTTTAGTGTCTGCTCCGCAAAACTCTTGCCGCCTTTTTCCATAATCATCTTTGCGACGTCATCGCCGTATCTTCTGATCAGTTGTTCTCCGACTTCTTCAGCTGCTTTCTTTTTGGGAATTCCGGGAACAATATCAAAGGCGGTCAACGCAAATCCGAGCGGAAGCCCATATTTTTTGGCGGTACTTTCGCTTCCGCCGAATGTATGAATCATTTCTTCTCCGGTACCGCGTATGTCTTTGATCGGTTTTTCTCCCAGAAGAAATTTCTCAAATCCCGGCGCAACGCCGGTACCGGGAATAAATTCTTTTTGTCCTTCGGCGGAAAGCGTAGCGGACGCCGCCGCTCTCGGCGCGGCTCGTAGCACATCCTTGCCGAAATTCAATATGGACTCTCCGACTTTTTCCGTCGCTCCCGGCAATTCGCGCACAAAATCACGCGCCCGAACCTGATCGGGAACGGGAGCGAAAAAATCGCCGATGGTCTTTTTTGTTTTTTTGGCCGCACTTTTGAAAGGCGCCGTTATTGTGTTCCAAAAGTTTTCCATATTGTTTTTTAAACTCCTATGCGGAAAAGTCTTCCCAAAAATCCTCCAATGCCTGGAGCGGTTTTGATATGCCACTCGTCATCAATAATTTCTGCGGGAGATTTTTTCGAATCACTGAATCCTATATTATTGTAAGTTTGCTTGAGTTGATCGGGACTATAACCTTCTTTCCAGGCATCTCTGACATCACGCCTGAAAGTACTCTCGGCTGTTATGCCCTTTTGAGAATTTGACGACGAATCCGTTTGAGGAGATTGCTTTTTGATATAATCCATTTCCGATTCCAATTGCACGGCCAAGTCTCCGGTGTAGCCCAGTCGAGTCGGATCAGAAACATTTTGTCCCAAAAGACGCTGAGCGGTAGCACGCATAGTCGGATCAGGCTCTTGCCCCTGCTCAATGCGCGATGACAATCTTTCTCCGGCTGAACCGTTTCCGCCTTTCGCTTTTTGGTTGGCATCCTGCAGTTTCAGCATGAATTCCATTTCCCAATGCTGCTCATTATCCTGGCGAGTCAATTCCGATTTAACTAAATCTTGGTAGTCATTCATCTTCTTACTAAGGCCAGCCAGATTATTTTTCAGTTCGTCGACTTCCCGCTCCTTCTCGGCTGTTTCCGCGGCAACTTTTTTCGTGACCTCGTCGAGAGTGGTATTGTATGATCCGGCTAGACTGTTTCTTTCATCGACATAGTTATTGATTTTTGAATTGGAAAGCCGTTCGATTTCCGACGACTCGCCGGTAATATTGGCAGCTGAATAATACGGATTTTGCCGAGTCTTGCTTATTGATTCGTCACGCGTTCCTTTTTCGCCTGCGATTTTGGAATCAATATCAGTGATTTTGTTTTTCATGTCTCCCAGTCCCTGGGATTTGAATTCTTCTTCGTACCGATC
>Ga0156394_1307_pt1 | contig 11865 bp, 4 predicted proteins | sample RifOxyA3_FD_108038 | JGI IMG/M metagenome (GOLD analysis project Ga0156394, IMG submission 108038) | Lentisphaerae bacterium RIFOXYA12_FULL_48_11 | reverse complement strand
CAACCATTTCACTTTTCTCGCCCTGACTAATCATGGAGTCATCGTTAAAAGATACCTGGAGCTTGGATGCCTCTGCGGTTATGATCTTGTCGTTGAGATAAACTGGAGATTTAATCTGGAGGGTACGCTGTTGGCCATCCTGACTGACTGCAGTAGCCTGACCTTCAAGCGCAAGGATCTTACCGATTGATTCTGCAGCAAGCGCAGAAGAGACACTCAACGAAAAAACTATGAAAAACACAAAAAAATGTGTTTTCATACCACTCCTTACTATCTGAATAATAGTTAACTATGCCTTGAACAACGCGGGTATTATAGCAATTTTACGCTCGCTGTATAGGATGATTTCAGGAAAGTTAAAAAGACAGGAAGGTACTTACCGTAACAACATTCCGATCGTACTGATACAAAGCAAAAGTAGAAGTATTGTCGGTCGACTGGTAATTTACATCGCCCCCCCACCATCCATTGATTAGCTTTGATAAACCTATAACATATTGGCTTTGCCTGTCATTCCTGTCTGAGGGAGCAAGAATTTCCTTCTCCTCGTAATCAAGGTTGGCATATCTTACCCTCCCATAAGCAGAAACCTGCCACGGTAGTTTAAATTCGGCTCCAAACTGACATTCACGTCCGCGATACTCATAAACACCGGATTTGGTGAAATCATGGCTGAAAACAACGCCCATCAACAAGCTATGACGCTTTTCCCCAAAATAGTAGCGTATCATTTCCCCAATAGAGGCAAATACACCATCCCGGTCATCAAGACTTGCGTAATCACGTTTTTCAAAACTGGTTAAAGTTCCAAATCGCCATTCGCCGGCAGGTCCATGAACATACATAAATCCGGGATGAACACCGTATAAATCGACAAGAGAATCGCCCCCTATCGATATATGAGCATAACGGATAGGGCTCTCAAAATAACTCCTATCAGCTAAATATTTCGGTCCAGTATCAATCTGGTAGAACAGACTTTCGCTTTCAGATCTGTCTGCGAGCCAATTGTTATAAATCGCCGCAGTAGAACCCCATCCCCATTTACCGGATTCACCAACATCATACAATGCACCGGCAAAAAATGATCCTGCGTAGCCCGAAGAGTCAGCTGGTTGAGATGCCTGTTGCACCGTCAACTCTGTAATAGAGAGCGATCCAAAAACAATCGGCGCAATACTTATTCGCTCAGAATCTGGACCAACATTAACATTGCTGTCATCAAACAACATAATATCCACACGCCCGTTGAAGTGCCACTTCTTAACTCTTCTCTCAATCTCCTCAATATGCGCTTCAATATTGCGTTTGACTTCATCAGGGGGATTTGCAGCCAAAACCTTTTCAAATTCATTCCTGGCTGCGGCATCCTGCCCCAAGCCAATGAGGCAACGGGCAAGTTCAACACGCGCCCGTCCATTATTTGGATTCTGGTTCAACACACGATCGAACGCAAACTGTCCGCGAGAGTACTCCTTGAGCGCAAGACAGGTCATACCAAGGGCAAAGTTATATTTCTCATTCGCAGGGTCATCGTTTACAAGCTTATTGAAAAGATCATATGCCTGTTTGAGGTCGCCACTCGCTTGCGCTTTGGTTGCTAGATCATAAGAAACATCAAGAGATTTATCCGTATATATGGCCGAAGTCTGCTTTGTTAGAATGACCACTACGGCATGGGCATTCTCGGCTATAGCAACCTGTAGAGGCGTTTTTCCATCAACCGCCTTAGCCGATGGATCAACACCTTTTTCAAGAAGAAGGGTAACGGCCGCTGCAGCATTTAAATGGGCGGCCCAATGCAGAGGAGTCCAACCTTGTTTTGTTGCGGCCTTGGCATCAGCGCCTTTTGAAATAAGATAATCTACCAAGTTCGTGTTGTTAAGTCCTGCAGCAAGATGCAGAGGAGTAACTCCGGCTTCATTCTTAGTGTTAACCAAATCAGGCTGTCCATCAACAAGCTGCTGGACTTTCGTCAAGTCCTCAGCCTCAACAGCCACATGCAGCTCCGATGCATTTACAAGCCAAGCCAACGCAATTAGGGGAATCGCCATCCCAAGGACTTTCAGGTACGATTTGATAAAAACCTCCGCTTTTGTATATTAATGTTATCCAGTCTACTCCAACAAAGTCAAGAGGTTACACCAACCTTTACTTTTTCCAATTTTTCAGAGAGGTAAACTTGACTCTCACTACATTAAAAAGATAAAATGTAAACAATTAAGACGTTTTATGATAATGAAATAATCAGGAGTGGATTGTTTGTGTCATTTTCTGCCCTTAAGATAAGTTTTTTATTCAGAATCAGGACACCATCTTTTGCGGTTTTTCTGATCTTGTGGCTTTTGAGATATTCAGCACAGGCATCCGATGGCATATGGTCTGTAGCCACCGGTGGCAGCTGGACAAATTATTCTTATTGGAATGTGGCAATCATCGCTGACGGCACAAACGCACTCGCAGATTTTTCATCACAAGATATAACTGCCGATGAGTGGGTAACCCTTGACGCCTCACGGACAGTTGGTCACCTAAAATTCAACGATGTCACACCTGGCCAGAACTGGTATCTCGACCAGGGTATCAGCGGACTGTTGACTTTTGACGTTACATCAAATATGCCATCCATTACGGTAAGCAACTGTACTCTGACAATAGGAACCCCTTTCACAAGCGTACAGGGCTTTCTAAAAGATGGTTCCGGAAGTCTTGTGCTCACCAATGGAAACACCCTTTCCGGGCCTGTGATTATCAGTAACGGAACAGTAAAACTGCTATATGCCGGCATACTTGGAACAAGCTCAAATATCGACGTTCATCCGGGTGCCCAGCTGTTAATATGTACAACATCAAATACAATAGCTGATAATGCCGTCATAAATTTACGTTTCTCGGGAAGCTATGGAACCATGTTCCTTACCAACGGAATAAATGAAACCATAGGTGCGCTCTGTTTTGATTATATCGGGCAATCTGCCGGAACATGGGGAGCGACAGGCAGCGGGTGTGAACATACCAACGACAACTATTTCGCAGGCGCTGGAATAGTCACCGTTCTAAATGGCCCGAATGTCAGTGTCATGAACCAGCCGGCATCAGGAATCACAAGTAATGCGGCCACATTAAATGGTGACCTGATCTCCGGCGGAGGAACAAACGGCGCCAATATAACGTTCTTCTGGGGATTAACCGATGGCGGCACTAACTTCGGAACTTGGGATAATACAAACTATATTGGTTGGCTTGCGACAGGATTCTTCTCCACCAACATAACCGCGCTCACAACCAACACAACTTATTACTACCGTTGCTATGCTTCCAACTCATTCGGTTCAGCCTGGGCTCCATACACAACAAATTTCACAACAACAAGTGGAGGCCCGGAACCCGATCTCATGCAAGACTTTGATTTATGGCCAGGTGCACCTCTTGCTTCAGGTACTTACACAAACAGCGGGTGGATAATCTCATATTGTGGAGTTCAGACAAACACCCCTTCGGCCCATACTCTACCTTATGTGTGCAGCATGGCTACAGGCGGTATTGCGTATATCCAGTCACCTCTGATGATTGACGGCATAAGCACTATATCATTCAACATTAGAAATGACATGGCTGCATCAAACCATACAGTTTACGTTGAAACCTCATATGACGGGACCAACTGGACCCTGCGTATGGTTGTAACTAATTCCCTGGACACATGGAACACGCAGAATTGCCAAATAGATGAACCGTCTCCTGCATATGTAAGGCTACTTCATTCATCTCCCGATGGAGCTTCGCTGATATACGTCGATGATTTCTACCTCTGGGATATGCCCACCCTGCCTATGAATTATTTCGCCCTGACCGGATTGCCATCCTATGCATTCACCAATCAGGCAATGACATTCACTCTCCAAGTATGGCAGGGAACCAACCTGTGGACCAATTACACCGGCACTGTTGCACTGTCAGCCTCTTTCGGCGGCTCAGTAAGCGAAGCAAATTATACTTTCCAGGCATCCGACCTCGGCATAAGAACTTTTACAAACAGCCTCGTTTACGACGTCAACGCACATCATTGGTTCGATATTGAAGACACAACAAATTCGTCATTATTTATTCATCAGTCGATACGGGTTTTCAACCAACCAATATCAGGTACGGCAACAAAGCTGGATATAACGGGAATACAGGAGCCTGTTTCCACAGGACAGGTCACATCCGTTTCAATTGCAGCCGTGGACGAAGATTTCAACCTGATCACCAATTTCTCAGGCCAGGTCAATTTCACATCCAGCGACGGGTCCGCGATCCTGCCTTTTGCCGGTTCCGGCAACTGGATTTTCCTTGCCGCAGAGGGTGGCTGGCATACGTTCACCAACGATTTGATATTTGCCACGGTCGGAGAACACTGGCTGAATGCTACCTGGCAGATCGACACTAATGTCTTTGGAACAGAATATGACATAACAGTACAGGGCGACGGAACCGGCAGCAACGCAACACATCTGACGATAAGCGACATCCCCCGCTCTTGTAATATTGGCGACATGATCGGCATTGAGCTCGAAGCAAGAGATGCAATGGAAAAGGTGTTTACCAACTTTACTGGTACAATATCATTTAGCAGCAGTGATCCTTCCGTCTCTTTCTCTGGCGGCAGCAATGTGGTGATGAGCGGCCTGGACAAAGGCAGTAAGTGGCTCTCCGATCATGTCCAGTTCAACACTCCAGGTACCCACTGGCTGCGTGCCGAATGGACAGGCGACACAAACGTTTATGCTCTGATCAGCAATATTATCGTCAACACTAACGGGGGATTTTCTCCTGTATGGCTCGACTTGGACGTCATCCCTGACGGAGAAATGGTCTTGAAGGATGAATGGATGGCATTGAAGGTTACCGCAAGAACTACAGGTGGGGTGATCTTCGTCTCCTATTCAAACACAGTACAATTCTCATCCTCAGATGGCTCAGCGAGTCTACCTGGACAATATACTTTTATACCAGCAGATCAGGGTGTGCATATTTTCAGCAACGCATTTCGATTGAGTACACCCGGAAAACAGAACGTAACAGTACAGGAACAGGGCAACCCGGACACCAGCGAAATGGAGGATTTCTGGGTCCTCGACGGCGGAGCAACAAACACAACATCTTTCATAATCGACTCGTCAGCTGTCACAATGCTCAGCAACTTCTGGTATGATGTTACTGTTATTGCATGCGGTAATGGCAGGCTTATAAACACAAATTTCAGTGGAACAGTTTTGTTTACATCTTCAGACCCGACGGCATCTTTCAATATTGGGTCTTACAGCGGCTTTACAAATGGTATAGGCAGACTTTCAGCTCAGGTAAGCATGAAAAGCCCCGGCGAACAAACCATCAGGGTTAGCGACCAGTCCGACACAAACGTTTTCGGAGAAATGAATGTCTTCGTTATGGGAGGAGGGAATTATTACTATGTAAACAATGCTTACGGCTCAGACGCAAACAGCGGGCTTAGCACGAATATTCCGTTTGCCTCCATCCCCCAGGCATATTCGGTTGTCGGGCCAGGTGATGTTATTATTGTCGGTGGCGGAAGTTCTGAGTACACCAACAATATCGTGGTCTCAACGTCGGGAGCTACCGGTCGCTGGATAGGCCTCGTCGGTGACATGGACGGGCTCTACTTCACAAACGGCCAAGGCCCTAGAATCAGGCCCGCAAACGGATTCGGCATACATGCATTAAGCCAGTCATATCTAGCATTCAGCGGCATTGAGGTGTGTAACTGCTCGACAGGTGTCGTAATTGGAAATGGCAGTAATATAGCCATCATTGACAGCGAAATTGAAGAAAACATCAATGGTATTTATTTTTCAGGGGTCACGGACATATCACTGATCGACAACACTATTATTTTCACGACAAATATCGCTATCGAACTTGATACAGGCTGTCACAATGCCCAAATAAAAGAAAACGAGATATGCTATTCATACAATGCTATCCGCATATTGAATTCAACCAATATTATTCTCGCCCAAAACCACATTGGTGATATCAGCTTCGATGCCATCGCATTCAATCAGACAACAACGGGCGAGATTTTCATGAATGAAATCATGGATTGCGGCGGTGTGGGAATTACCATCGACTCCCCCGCCGCATTTACCGCATGGGCAAATATCCACAACAACATCATCTCGGGTTGCAGTGACTTCGCGGTTAAAATTACCGAAGCTGCCACCGGTGTGCAGATCGTAAACAATACAATCGACCTTAACGGTAATGGTGTTGAAATCAACAATAGTGCAAACGTTTTATTGAAGAACAACATCATATCAAGCCAAACCGGTAACGGGGTGCTGGCCTACAGCACCAACGGGCTGGTAGCCTCTTATAACAATGTTTACGGAAACGTTACAAACTGGGCTTTGGCAGCCTCGCCAGGAACAGGATGTGTTTCTGTCATTCCGATGTATGGTGGTGCAGACGATTACCATCTGCAGAGTACCGTTGGCCGTCCGACCAAGACTGGATGGGTAATCGACGGCATAACTTCTCCTTGTATCGATGCTGGAGACCCGATAGACCTTTACGACAAGGAACCCATTCCGCATGGCGGACGTATTGATATGGGCGCCTATGGCAACTCTGAGGAAGCTTCGCTCAGCCCCGGACCTGTCATGCATGACATCATCGTTACACCTCCAATAAACGGAACAATATCACCAAGTGGAACTGTATGGGTTGTGAATGGATCCAACGCTGTCTTTACAATCACACCCGACCCTAACTGGCATATCCTCGACGTTACTATCGACGGAACCAACAGCCTCGGCCCCACCAACAGTTACACTTTTGTCAATGTAACTAACAGTGGCAATTCCATTGGCGCTACTTTTGCCATAGATACATATACATTGAACGTAATCAGCGCATACGGAACGCCTGTACCTTCCGGTCTGACAACAAACAACTGGAATGACTTCATTTCAGCATCTGTGGATACAGTTGTTCCAGACGGCACAACAACGCAATGTGTATCTATTGGCTGGTTCGGGGGAGGCAGCGTTTCGTCCCTGGGTTCTAGCAACTCGATTTCATTTAATATTACAAACAATTCATGGATTACATGGATCTGGCAGACTAATTACTGGCTGGAAACAACCCCATCCAGTTATGGTGCCGTCAATCTGACGAATGCATGGTTCACAAGAGGCAGTAATATTGTCCTGACTGCAACACCCAGCAATGGATTTTATTTCGCAGGCTGGTCCGGCGATATCGCATCACCTACCAATCCCATAAATATTACGATGAACCAGGCGTACAGTTTAACACCCAACTTTGTGCAGATATCCAACTCAATTGTGGTTAACATTGGCGGAAGCGGCTCAGTGAATCCCAGCGGCACGGTATTTGTTGCATACGACGACATGATCAACTTCTCCATAGCAGCCGATCCCAATAGTCACATCACAAGGATTATTACAAACGGCATAGATATCGCCGGTAGTCCCTATTCAGGCAATTCATTTACATTCACCAATTTCGCATGGATGAATATCATCACAGGCGGAACATTTGGTGTCAATTTTGCACCAGACCTCTTTACTTTCGCCGTTACCAGCCCTTATGGTTCGCCTACTCCAGCCGGAATCGAAACAAATACTTACAATACCCTCGTTTATGCCAGTGTCGCAGGGTCCCCAATAACCACAGGGACTACACAATACTTCTGTTACGGATGGACAGGATCAGGAAATGTAACTGGCGGTTCAGGTACAAACTTCAGCTTCAATATAACGGTCGACTCTACCTTGGACTGGTTATGGGCAACCAACTACTGGATGACTACCACTTCAGGCCTTGGCGGCAGCGTTGATATGCCCAGCGGTTGGGTGACGGAGGGAAGCAATCTCTTCATAAATGCGCTACCAACCAACGGGTATTCTTTCAGTGGATGGACCGGTGATTTTGCAACTAATGATAACCCCCTCTTCCTCACTGTTACATCACCAGTTTCAATAACTGCCAATTTCTCACTCAACTCATACGACATCATGACGTGGGTAAACGGGAACGGAAACCTTTCGCCTTCCGGCACTGTCTGGGTAGGCCACGGAAGTAACATGATATTCTCAGTAATACCTGACGCTAATAATCACATTGTGGACGTTACTATCGACGGAACCAACAGCCTCGCCCCCACCAACAGCTACACCTTTGTCAATGTAACCAACGGCAGCCATACTATTGAAGCCACTTTTGCAGCAGACACTTATACGCTCAATATTTCCAGTGTCCATGGAACACCTTTCCCTGAAGGCCTCACCACCAACAACTGGAATGACTTTATATCGGCCTCGGCAGATGCTTTCGTCCCTGACGGCACAACACAGTATGTCTGCATAGGCTGGACAGGGTCTGGAAGCGTACCGGCTTCAGGAAGCAGTAATTCCATAGCTTTCAATATTACAAATAATTCAGCTCTGGCGTGGAATTGGCAGACTCAGTATTGGCTCGATGTTTCTTCGGGCCCAAATGGCAGTGTTGATATTACAAGCGACTGGACCAATGCAGGAGCAAATGCAGTCATAACAGCAACGCCGGCATTTGGTTACCACTTTGCAGGCTGGACCGGGGATCTCCCTCCAGCACAGACAAACGATGCAGTCTTGACTCTCTCCATGACCCAGGCACGATCTATAACCGCCAATTTTGATCTCAGTATCGGGAGTGTATCTATCGTCATTAATCCGACCAATGCCAATGCTATGGGTGCTCAATGGCAAATGACTTCAGGGCCTGACACGGCATGGCATACAAATGGGTTCGTTATTACGGGGGTACCTGGCGATCAGGCCCCTTACACTATTACATTCAATAATGTTGCTGCTTTTACCAAACCTGTCGATATGACCAACATCTCTATCACACATTCCGCCACAACCATAGTCAACGCCACCTACCTTGCAGGAAATATGATTCTAATCCCGGGAGGCACATTCATGATGGGAATGACCGCAAGTACAAACGGACACGAGGTAACACTGAGCGACTTCTACATTGATGTTAAGGAAGTAACTGTAGGTGAATTCCTTTCCTTCTGTACGGACACGGGTAATACAATGCCTGCTGCTCCAACATGGGGATGGACAGACACAAATCTTCCTATGGTTAATGTTTCATGGAATCTTGCCTCTGCATATGCAACCTGGGCAGGGAAACGAATGATTACTGAAGCTGAATATGAATATGTAATGCGCAGTGGCACGGCTAACCAGCTCTATCCGTGGGGCAACACCATAGATACAGGCAACGCGAACTACTTTGGAAATATAGGTCAACCAACCCTCGGAGGAAGTTATCCGCCAAACTCATACGGAGTTTCTGATATCTCCGGAAATGTTTGGGAATGGTGTGGTGACTGGTACGAAGCTCCTCTTTCTGGACCAGTCACAAATCCTACAGGACCGGGAAGCGGACCGTCAAAGGTCTGCCGTGGTGGTTCCTGGGCCAGTTCGCCATTTACCCTGCAATGTGCGCCAAGATATAATATCGATCCTTCCATCGGTTACTCTGATGTAGGGTTCCGATGTGCAGCTACAGCAGCTGGCGGTGGAGCATCTGACAATTCATCTGGTTCCGTTGCCGGAGTTCCTGACTGGTGGATACAGTACTATTTTGGACTCGAAGTCAGTTTCAATCCTAATGCAGACAGCGATTTTGACGGAATGAAAGACAGACAGGAATACCTTGCCGGCACTGATCCCTGTAATTCACATTCATCCCTAAAAGTCAAAGGGATGAATAAGCCTACTGGTCCTGATTTTACAATCCAGTGGACAAGTTCATCAGGCAAGAAATACAGGGTCGAACGCGCATCCAGTCTCACTGGAGGTTTCGCGCCCTTACAGACCAATATAACAGCCACTCCACCATTCAACAGTTTCACCGACAACGACCAAGGCGCTTCGTTCTTCTACAGAATCAAACTGGAATAAGCACAAAATCAGGATTATGCGGAACGATTGACGTAGGATTCACTTCATACCAGATACTACAATGAATTCAATTTACCGGATTCTGATGTCTGATGTTTGCCTGACACTTCTAACGTTTTAATGCCTGAAGACCACCCCTTAACACACCCACATTATAACCTCTTTGACGAAGTAAAAATGCCGACGTTGAACTCTGACGGCCATTTTGGCAATAGCACACATACATGACAGATTTATCAAGCTCAGACATCCTGGTCCGTATATCAGCCAAAGGAATAAACAATGAACCGTGCAAGTGCCCCTGCTTGGCCTCATCTGAATCACGAACATCAATCCACTTTGCTCCTTTTGCGATCTTATCCTGAGCTTCGATGGGCGACATCCAGGTCACCAGGGGTTCCTTGACATAATCATCAAATGTATCTTTGGAAATACGCATGACGATACCATCGGTCTTCATTTTGATGGTTGCATTGCGCTTTGCATTTGAAATGAGAGCTTCCTCACCAAACCCGACAGGTTCATTCAATTCAGCTACTACTTTAGGGACATCGTCATTATCAGACTGTTTCAACACCTCTGCTATCCCGGTTACCAGCAGATAGTAATAATCGCCTTCAGCGCCCTGCTCTATGATCGTCTCGCCTGCCTTGACCTTAACGGTCTCCATCTTGGCAAACATTTCCTCCAGATTCTTTGCCGGCAAATCCCGAAACAACTCGGATTGTCTTATCTTACCCATCAGGGCTGCACTATCAGGTTTGGCAGAATCACCACCTGTAGCTCCACTAAATAATTTTCCGAATATACCCATATCAAATCTCCTGTCTTCGATAAGCTAACCCCGATTACAACATTTCTACAATGTTGAGCAATTGAAAAAAATAGCATAGCAACACCAATATTTGCTAGGAAAAACTTTGACAGGATCATTCGCGCGTGTTAATTAAATAAACGTTATCATAACTTTATGAGCAGAATGCGCATACAAGAAATCGAAATACCTGATGCAGACATCTTCAAGATTCTCCTCGACAATTTCCCTGACATGATCCACTCGATCGATGATGATGGAAACATTGTTTATACAAACAAAAGTGCAGAAGCTCTTCTCAAGTATACGCGAGAAGAGCTCCTCTCAATGAACATACGCCAGATTTATGCAGACGAAATCCTGGAAGCCGTTGAAAAAGGCTTTACAGAGCTTAAAGAACGAGGAGACAAAACAGTAGAAAGCCTTCTTAAAACAAAGGATGGAACCAGAATTCCAGTCGAAATAAGGTCTTTCAGCATATATGATGATGAAGGCCGATTTATACGTACATTCTCCATACTCAGGGATATACGAAAAATCAAGGAGCTCCAGTCCAGTTTGATACATGCAGGGCGACTTGCCGCTATTGGTGAACTCGCATCCGGAGTGGCGCACGATATCAACAACCCCCTGACTGTAATATTGCTATCCAACGAAATGCTTCTCGCCGAAATTAAACGCGCAAAAGAACCTGCATCACTTCCCTTGGAACGGATAGAGATGATGGTAAAAGATATACAGAAAGCATCTCATTCAATACAAAAACTTTCTGATCACCTGCGTAACTTCTCCCGCGGAATGGTCGAAAAACAGGACCTCATCGATTTAAATACGAGCATCACAGATGCATTATTCATCACAAAGAATAAAATCTTATCGTCAGGTGTAGAGGCGATAAATAATGTGGGAAAAGGCCAGTATTATGTGATGGGCTGCTTAAACCACATGGAACAGGTATTCGTCAACCTTATCGGCAACGCATGCGATGCAATGGCAGGAAGACAGCTCCGCCAGCTGACATTGTCGGTAGAATCGGCTGTTCTGGGCGGAATTGAATGCTGG
>Ga0156394_1122_pt1 | contig 11894 bp, 10 predicted proteins | sample RifOxyA3_FD_108038 | JGI IMG/M metagenome (GOLD analysis project Ga0156394, IMG submission 108038) | Lentisphaerae bacterium RIFOXYA12_FULL_48_11 | reverse complement strand
TATGCGGCATTTAACTTTACAATCTACCATTTCCGGGACAAGACATTTATGTTTGGAAGTGTCTTCACTGCCCTGTCGATTTATATTACGATGCTGCCATGTTCAACAAAAATGTTATTTTATGTATTTCTTGTCTGTTTCTTGCTGGCCAGGTATTTGCGGTTGATTGGGAGAATTTCAAGGGAGAAGATTACGAAGAGCCGGCAGGGGCATCATTCCAGCTGCTGGCCAATCCACAGGACAATATTTATGGTATTGCACTTGGAGATGGCACATGGCTCAAAAACACGCCGGTATTCGGTGATTTCGCCTTGAGTCTTTTCTCGAACGGTATCGAGGATTCGTTCTATTCCGGGATCAGCATGACAATCCGCCTGATGCCGCACTGGCGTTTCGCGCCTTTTATTGGTGGCGGTGGAAGTTATAATTATTCATGGTCACAGTCGTCGGCTGACGATACATCATCAACTCTTGAATTCGAGGACCAGGGTGACTCCTATTGGGGGTATCATGCCGAAGCCGGTCTGAGGATCAGAAGACCGGATGGGAGAATGCTGTTTGAGTTGATGGGGCGGTACGTGTTTACGACGTTGGAAGAAGACCGTAATTACTGGTTGGCCGGCATCAGTGTGGGTGCAGGATTTGTTGAGTAGCCAGGATAGGAGTTATCTCTTTTCTGGAGGCATGAACAAACCGTTACAGAGCCGGGATTTCAATAACGCCGCTGCCGAGGACAGTGTCACCATCATAAAAGACAACGATCTGACCGGGTGTAATGGCCATCTGTGGGTCTGCAAATCTTACTAGAACAGAATTTTGCTGCGACGGATCCATCCTGATTTCCGCGGGTGCTTCCTTATGTTGCTGACGTATTCTAGCTTTGACCTTGAGAGGTGTTTCTCCCGGACCATCGATTGAAATCCAGTTCAGATTCACGGCCTTAAGTTCGGCTTTCATCAATTCTTCTTTTGGACCGACAATGACTGTATTGCGACAGGTATCGATCCGAACGACAAACATGGGCTTTTCCTGTCCTGCAATGCCAACACCTTTTCGCTGGCCAACCGTGTAATGGATTATTCCGCGGTGCTCGCCAATCTTTTTACCCTGCATGTCGAGTATGGGGCCTGTTGCCGAAGGAGTTTCCTTGAAAATGACGGAGTAATCTTTTGCTTCAATAAAGTTCTGGCTCTCCGGCTTGTCTACAAGATGTTTCCAGCCGCATTCATCGGCAAGCTTACGAACCTCGTCCTTCGTTTTTTCCCCGAGAGGAAACATCACCATCTGAAGCTGATCCTGGTTAAGACGCGAAAGGAAGTAGGACTGGTCTTTTGCTGAATCAACGCCTTTAAGGAGAAGGAAGCGTGACTGAGCTACATCGTACATTATGCGCGCGTAGTGGCCTGTGGCAAACCTGTCGAACTGAATCCCGGATTTCTTTGCCCTCTCGAGCATTAGCCCGAATTTCAGGGATGCATTACATCTTACGCATGGATTGGGTGTACGTCCGGAAAGGTATTCCTGGCGGAAATAATCCAGCACTTCCGTGCGGAACTCGCTGCTTAACGGTATGACATGATATGGGATGCCAAGCCGCTCTGCGTGTTCTTTCGCTGCGGCTATATCACGCCCTTCGCCCGGGCCGTAACAGGCTGACATGCCGATATCCTTCAAGGGTAGGGCACCGTCCCATATCTGCATTGTAATGCCGACGACATCGAAGCCCTGTTTCAAAAGAAGATGAGCAGCGACGGATGAATCAATCCCGCCGCTCAATCCGACCGCTATCCTCGTTCTTGCCATCAGCTAATGTCCTTGAAATGAAATATCAAGCCGTTGATTTACGCTGAAATATATAGATAAGAAAGAAGAAATTATCCTATTTTCGGGAAGATTATTATGCAGCATCTTCAATACATTTGTAATATTTATAACCATATGCATCTTTGGAGTTTACAAAACATAGCGGTATGGCAATCTTTGCCGCCAATTGGATAGGGACGGGACTTAACGAGAAGGTTAGGGCCTGATGCTGAGAGTTTCAGCTACGTCCCTTGTCAGGTACAGGCCGTACGATGTTTAATTCCGCCGCGTTGTATGGTCCAACAAAAGAGCGGAAGAGTTGGAGAAAGCAGTAAAATGAAGGTTGATGCACGTCTCGTAGTGGTAGCTCTTGTCGCAATGTTGTCGCTGTTGCCTGTTGTAAAGGCCGCTGACGAAGCCCCGAAGGCTCCTGCCGCCACCGAAGCTCCTGCAGTTAAGGAAGGCGAGAAGAAGGAAGGTTGCAAGGATTGCAATTGTAAGGAAGGCGAGAAAAAGGAAGAAGCAAAGGCTGAGAAGAAGGCTGAATAAGTTCGCTTTTTATCTCACTTGAATTAAAGGCAGCCGGATTTGTTCCGGCTGCCTTTTTGTTCGAGTAGAGGTTGGAGCTGTTTCCTGCATATTCTCATCATCTGGGTCCCGCCGCGCTGGAATTCATAAGGAACATTTACAAAAGTTACCTCGTATCCATTCTTCTTAAGCAAGGTAGTCACGGGCTGAACATGTCTCGACGGTTTCGAGTCCAGATCAACCAGTGGAAATATACGGACTTCTCTGGCGACACGGCACAGCTCTTTTATTGATTCAAGATGAAAATCCCCGGATAAACGTTCGCTGTAAAGGAAAAGCAAGTGTGAACATACAGCAAGTTCAAATCTGCCGTCAGGGAAAGGCAATTCTGGAAGTTTTCCGCTAATATAACGCCTTTGCTTCCTGCCTGATGGATAATCTGAAAGGAATTCGTTCATTGCCGCCATCCGAAGCTTGCCGAGTTCATTTACAGTCCTGATTGTTGTCCAGACGAAGTTATCCTGGTTCCGGCGGGTCTGTTCAATGATGGACGGATATATCTCATCGATCAGATAGCGGATCTCATGGGTGTTGAATTGGTAAAGCGGATCAACGGACACAATATATCCGCCACGTCTTGTCAGAATAGCGTTGAACGAAGCTGGTCCATCACAACATCCCAGAATAGTTTTCCTGAGATCAGTTTCTGACAGGTCGAACATCGAGACATATTCATCGAATGACCGGCCCCATGGCACGATATCTTTCAGCCTGAAGCTCATTATTCTTTCGGGTTATGCCGGTTCCAGTCAATGACGGCCTTGAATTTTGGGTGATCTTTTTCCGTTTCATCCAGGTATTCGGTCAAACCCCAGCTGCCCCATTTGCTCCAGGTTCCTGTTGAAGAGAAGATGCACATGAGATCACCGCCCGCATTACGCCAGGCATCAAGATACTTTTCATAAATCACGCCCATACGAGGATGCCGGTTTGCCATCTGGAATAGTTTTGTCATTGTCTCATTATTCTCGCCTCCGCCGACACCAACGAGATGCTGGCCGGCTTCGTAACACACCAGTTTGAGCCCGTATTTATCCGCAACCTTCTTCTGGGTCTGTATCCATTTTATACTCTGGGACAGGGCATTGGTTTCGGCAAAATCAAGTACCTGTTCAACCGTCCATTTCGAGATTGTGCCGGAGTCCGGCTTGCTATTTGGTCCAATACACATTGTTATGTATGGTGCGATTGCCAGCGCGTCGGCATTCTTCCCTGTGTCATTGCTGCCCAGGACGATCTTGTCGGTCCAGGATTCGCCGCCAGCAGCCTGCCATGCAATAACCCGCTCAAGTCTTTCCCTTCCTCCGAAGACTTTTTCCCATAGTTTGAAAATTTCCTGTGACCTTATGCCATGATACATCCCGCCACCTTCCCAAGGTCTTTCCTTCGGGCCAATCCCCAGCTCTTTTGCCTTGTTCTGGGCATATCGGTTCTGTTCGAACATGCTGTTCCATACCTCATTGGAATATTCGATGTAGACTTTGAGCGTTGGATCAAGCAGCTGTTTCACAAGTTTTGCAAAGTTTTCAATATAACTGTCCGTAGCCTTATGAGGCATGCAGAACCACGGGTTAATTTTCAATTTATTGCAGAGATCGATCATGTCTTCAACTGGCATGCCGCGTTCAGTGCAGTTGCAGTATGATGGTGTAGCGCGGTCAGACCACTCACTTTGTTTTGAACCGTTGGTGTGCATCCAGTCCATGAAGCGGAATGTGTTGAACTCCTTCCAGCGCTGGAAGAAAGGCGGATAGTAAGGATTTGTCTTATATATTTTCTCGAACCCCGGCATGATGACGCGGATGTTCCTGATATAGTTCTGCGGATTCGTTTTTCGCAGGGCAAGAAAGGTTCCTCCTTTTTTTGTGTCAAGGTTCACAACAATCCTGCCCGGTTCGCTGGAGACTATTTTACTGTTCATGGTGAAGCCGATCTCACCCTCTCCGTCGTACAGGCAGACATATTCCCCGGCTGGAGCATGACCATTGTTGCCTGTCAGTATGGGTGTCTCAGCCCAGCAGTTCTCCTGGAGTTTCTTGATCCAGCCATTTTCGTCACGCTCAAGCTCTGGACCTTTTCCCCAGCCGGCGCCCTTCGTCTGGCTTATCCATTTCCTGGACAGGCGGAACACATCAACGAACGGATATTCCGTTGTCCAGTCACACGGGCCTGCGAGGTTCATGCCAAGCCGGCTCTGGGCCGGTTTGATTTCCTGTTCGGCGCTATTAGTTATTTGTATCAGGGTAAGTAAAAAGGTAGTCAACAAAAGAATCCTAATCTTCATGAGAACTCCTTAGTTCATTATTTCGATCATTATAATTTGATAAACTATTTTGGTGGAAAGCCTTCAGGCATCCATGCAGGCAGATCGGAAATGGACTTTCTTGCATCATCCGATGTCGGAACATTCCAGGCCTGGAAGAATGGGCCGAGGTTTTTACCGACAACCTTTGAGAAACGGACCATCCACTGGTCGCGTTTTTCTTCATCATTCTTTGGGTGTTCATTATTGCCGAGTGTACGGTACTGGGCGATTACCTTCTTAAACGAGTCCCATCCGAATGCTTCGCGGAGCTGAACGTACATTATGAGTGCGAGGAAAGGATCGCTCTGCCACTTGCTGAACTGTGCACCCTCGGCAAAATACTTCTTCATGTTTTTCGTCCGTGATTCAGGAACAATTGCTCCATGCTTCGGAGCATTGGTAGCTACCGTGTCTAATATGTACAGGGAGAAGAGGTTCACGGTGACTTCGCCCGCGCCGTTAAATGTCCAGTCGCCGTTCTGGTGGTTATGACCTATCTCATGGAACATTCCCCAATCGCCATCATTGCGGAGATGATCTACCTTGATGAATCGCGGCGCCGCATCCAGGAAGCACATGAGCGGGTAGCCTGAATGCATGTATCCGACCGAAATCTGCACATCAGAAACAAACCGCTCGGGGCTTGGCCGGTTCCTGTCAATTCCGGCAAGGTCGGCACAGGCGTCCATCACCTCATTCCAGAATTTCATCACGGGTTCAGGATCGTCCAATTCCCTCATAAAGCGCGAAGGGATGGATATGACAAGTTTGTCAGTCTGGAATTCGGCTATGGGAGCAGGATAATTCCTGATGGTCCGGCGCCACTGCTGTGGATCCGTTTTGCCAAGGATATACCAGGGTGCCCGGACGGCGCCTGATATCTGGACGGCGATCTCGCCCAATGTACATTTCTGCGGAACATCAATATAGATAAGGCCGCCAAATGCGCAGGCGCCTTTTGTTAGAATATTGGTAATGGGGAAAACCCGCGTTATTTCCGGAGGGCGGCTCCACTTGTCATTGTTCCAGAGGCCGTCGCTGTGGCAGCCGATCCGCAGGCGCAGCTTGTTGTCTGAAGCGGACTGCGGCACAGTTACCGTAATAAGTTCGCCGGGGGCGGCGTACAGCCCTGTACTGTGCCAGCGCGGGTTTTCCGTTTTGATCGTGATTCTTTCCGAAACCCTGGGGGCATCTTTTGGGACAGCGCCCGGGAAATTCGTGGCTGCCGGATGTGCCTTTACCTGTTCTGAAGGCATCGACTGATATTTGTGAATCTGATAAGCAAGAATAACTTTTGCCAGCCCATCACTGTTTGTAATGGGTTTTTTCTCGGTTGGTATGGCTGCAGCAGAAATGCTTGTCTCGATTAGTTTAAACCTGGACCAGAAGATCGAATTGTTGTCAGCTATTGCACGGACCGCATCGGACAGGGTTGCCACGCACTGGATTGTTTCTTCCTTTGAAAGGTTGATTTTCTTTGCTGCCTGGGTCTGGAGCGCATCCAGGGCAACCAGCGCATTGCAGTATTTCGACGGTACATCCTTTGCCGAATATCCCTTGTCGCTGGTACGGCCTGGCATTGAACCTGACCAGACAATCCCGGCTTCGGCAAACAGTTTGTTTCCGTTCGAATCATTCACGAGACTTTTTCTGGAGTTGATCTGTTGCCAGCCCCAGCCGGTCATTGTCCCGACCACACCGCCGCCCTTTTGAATGAACTGAAGCAGGGCCGTACGTGCTTCCTCGTCTCCAAATCTGTCGCTGTTGCAACACAGGATATCGCAATTTTTCAGCTCGCCTGCCATATCCTTGCCCGGCAGCGGAATTACGGTCAGGCCCTGGTTCTTGAGATATTTTGCCAGTTTGTCTTCGCGGATGATTCCAATGCGGGGATTAGTCTTGTCGGAAGCCCAGCGAATCAGGTTGACGATCAGTTTCCCGGTGTCAAATTTGTTCAGGCTTTCTGTTCCGAAATAACCGGTGTGACCCAGTCCGGCTATTCTGCCCAGTCCAAAGCGGGCAGCCGAGACGAGCGGCAGTTCTGCATCGCCTTTCTTTCCTGTTGTCCCGGCGATAACGGTAAAGGCCTGGGGGCCGAAAACGCACATTCCTCCCGGAGCGCCGGGTGCATCAATTTCGGAAAGATCTTTGAGAATTATGGCGAGATCGTTCTGCACAGTGCTGGCAGAAGGGCTTCTGGAAGGTGCTTGTCCTGAGGAAATTCCAGATATCAGTCCTGAAAAAACAAACAGGCACATCATCAATTTCAGTTTCCGGTGGGGCATATCTTACCTCCATGATTCTTTGTTGTTTAACATTAACAATTCATCGGGCACACAGTCAACTGCCCCTCCGAACAAATCATCATATTCTAAAGAATTGACTTGAGCTGTTTGAGGGAGAGCGTAATATCTCCCAAAATTCTGTTAAACCAACTCTATTCAAAAGGATGTGAATCATGACACATATTTCACGCCGTAGTTTCCTGAAGACAACCGCTCTTGGCGCTGCAGCTGTCAGTCTGAACGCTTCTTCTTGGCTTCGTGCCGCCGGTGCAAACGGCGATATCCGCGTGGCCCAGATAGGTTTTCGAGGTCAGGGTGGTGGACATATCAGTAGTTTAAAGGGAATCAAAGGTGTTCGCGTGGTGGCGCTTTGTGATGTTGATAAGGATGTCATTGGTAAGAAAATCAAGGGTCTTGACGGTGATGTCCAGACCTATACCGACATTCGGAAGCTGCTTGAAAACAAAGATGTGGACGCTGTTTCGATTGCCACCCCTAACCACTGGCATGCTCTGGCAACCGTCTGGGCATGTCAGGCAGGCAAGGATGTATATGTTGAAAAGCCGGCCAGCCATAATGTTTTCGAAGGCCGCAAGATGGTAGAGGCAGCCCGTAAGTATAACCGCATTGTCCAGAGCGGTACCCAGTGTCGCTCGTCACTCGGACTCCAGCAGGCTGTACAGTACGTCAAGGAAGGGAAGCTTGGCAAAATAGTTCTTGCCCGTGGCTTCTGTTACAAGGGCCGTAAGAGTATTGGACTGGTTGATGGCCCACAGTCGGTTCCAGAGAACATTGATTATGACCTCTGGTGTGGTCCTGCTCCCAAAGAGCCGCCGCGCCGCAAAACCAACAATGGCACCATTCATTATGACTGGCACTGGTTCTGGGCGTATGGCAATGGCGACTACGGCAACCAGGGGCCGCATCAGGTTGATATTGCACGCTGGTTCCTTGGCGAAGATACGATAGCGCCGTTCTCAATGGCCATTGGTGGACGCGTTGGTTACAAGGATTCTGCCGAAACTCCAAACACGATGGTTGTTTATCACGGTTACAAAACCCCGATGTTGTTCGAAGTCCGAGGGCTTCCTGTAAACAAGGCTTCCCAGACGGCTGAAGGAAAAGAGAACTGGAAGATGGACAACTACAAGGGTGCCAGTATCGGCAACGTTATTGAATGCGAAAACGGGTACGTTGTAATTGCAAGTTACACCACGGCTACAATCTTTGACAAGGATGGCAAGGAGATCGTAAAGTTTGACGGCAAGAAAAAGAAGGGTGAGGAGACGGTGAAGACTCCTACTGGTCTCACGGCTGATTCAGGCGGACATCATGGCAACTGGATTAAGGCAATCCGCAGCCGTGACATCAAGGATCTCAATGCCGATGTTCTTGAAGGCCACCTTTCGGCCGGTCTGGTTCATACCGGAAACATCTCCTACCGTCTCGGTGCACAGAAGAATCCGGGCGAGATAAAGGAAGCTCTGAAGGATAATAAGAACCTTGCAGAAGCTTTCGATCGCATGGCTGGTCATCTTGACGCCAATGGTGTTGATATGGCGGCTGACAAGCTGGCTCTTGGCATACCATTGAAGTTTGATCCTGTAAAAGAGAAGTTCGAAGACAACGGGAAAGCCGACGCAATGCTTACACGTAACTATCGCGAACCGTTTGTAGTTCCTGAAAAAGTCTGATAAGTGAATGCATTCATGGCCCGGGATACTGGAATCCCGGGCCATGTTGTTTAGTCCTTTCAAAATGAATCGTTGACAACTCCGTGCACAGGCTTCGGCTGTTGTGGAAAAAACTCTGCCAAGGATATGATTGAACAATTCATATCATGGGTTGCACGAAGAAATTTTGCGACGGCAGTTTCGTTTTCAGGCGGCGGGAAAGCTTTTCTTCCCGACCAACCGCGGGATTGTTCATGCCTTCTGTATATTCACATTCCTTTTTGCGAACAACTCTGTCCATACTGTTCCTTTAACAGGATAACTTTTGATGAAAACCTCTGCCATGAATATTTCCATGCACTCCGGAATGAGGTGAGATTATACAAGGCAAAAGGCTTTGATTTCAGCGGTGTTTATGTCGGCGGCGGGACGCCAACTGTCATCGCGGATGAATTAATCGCAACAATCGAGGTTGTCAAAAGCTGTTTCTCCATCCGTGAGATTTCCGTGGAGACCAATCCGAACCATCTGACTGACCGAAATGTCGGTTTGTTGAAACAGGCAGGTGTTAATCGCCTTTCGGTTGGAGTTCAGAGTTTTAATGACGGGCTTCTCAAAACCATGGAACGTTATGAAAAGTACGGCAGCGGCGGAACAATTGCAGGAAGGCTGAAAGATATCGGCGGTGTTTTTGATACTCTGAATGCCGACATGATCTTCAACTTCCCAGGACAAACACGGGAAATACTGGCAGGGGACCTCGAAATGCTGCTGGGAACAGATGTCGATCAGGTTACATATTACCCCCTTATGATCTCAGACGTGACCCGGCTGCTGCTTGAGAAGGCCATGGGCAGGACTGACAGAAAGATGGAAAAGGAATTTTACCGGTTGATTGTGGACAGGCTTGTTCCTCTATACGATTATTCGTCAGCCTGGTGTTTTTCGAAAAAGAAAGGGATGATCGACGAATATGTTGTTGATTACGGTGATTATGCCGGATTGGGAAGCGGGGCCATAGGTTATCTTTCAGGAACCTGTTATGCGAACAACTTCTCGGTAAGGGACTATATTGATCGTGTCAACAGGGGCGAAATTCCTGTCGCTGCATCCAGAGACTTCACATTAAGGGATCGGATTATGTATGATTTTGTGATGAAACTTTTCGGTGGCAAACTCAGTTCAAATTCGATGTGTGAGAAATATGGTAGTTCGTGGAAGAGCGCTGTTTTTCCGGCGCTAGCCGCTTTTCGTGCCATTGGCGCGATCGGTTATGATTCTGCTGCTGATGAATATTATCTTACACCGAAGGGGCGTTATTACTGGGTCGTAATTATGCGTGAATTCTTTACTGCGGTTAACAATTTCCGCGATTTTTGCAGGGCGTAATTTGGAACGATCATGTCAACGCGTTCATATTTGCGGAAAAAGGAAGAAACTAATTTGGTCAGGGCTGTAGCACCGCACTGTGTGCGGCGGCTGCGGCACACAGTGCCGCACTACAGAAGAAGGCATCAGATTCCATTCCAAGCAGGATCTGAATAAGGGAATATGGAATCTATCCAGAGTCTTAAATTACACTATCCAGTCAGAATCCACGTAAATTTGTGCTTGTGCGCTTGATCAGTCCTTCCTTGGGTGTTCGTTTAAGCACGACATACTGAATGCCGTTCTGTTCGCAATACTTTCTCTTCTCTGGTTGATCACCATCTTCATTTACAGCATAGATGTCCGGTTTGATCTTTTTGATTTCCGGTTCGGCATCCAGCCAGCCGTGGCCGGAGGAGATGAATGCCTGTTTGACGTAGCGAATGGATCCGGCAACATAACGCCGCTCATCCTGGTTGAAGAGAGGGTGTCCTTCACCCTTGAGCAACCTGATGTTTGCATCATGGCCTACCACTACATAAAGATCTCCCAGCGCGGAGACTTCCTCGAAGAAACGCACGTGACCGGAATGGAACCAATCAAAACAGCCAGAGACTATCACTTTCTTTCGGCCGGTTGATGCGTCCATATCAATGCCCGGGGGGGTGGGGAATTCGGCAATGTCCTTATCTGATAGAACCCGGTAGTCAAGGCCATGCGATTTACAGAATGCTTTCTTCGCTGACGAGTTGTTCTTTTCGTCCACGACCCAGGTATCGGCCTTAACATCAAGGTCAGGCAACCTGTCGGGATCAAGTTTCCCGTCATAGATTATTGCTTCTTTCACATACCGGACGGCCTGGACAAGATAATATCTTTCGACTTCGGAGAACTTTGGGCCTTTGCCATCTACTGACCGGGCGACATTGTCAGACCAGACCAGCACATGTACTGCACCGAGCCCGGATGCTTCCTCCAGGAGTCTCATGTGCCTGGATTTCATGTCATCGAAGCTCGCAGAAACAATTACTTTTTTCATGGTTATATGGATTATGAAGTTCTGATGTTTACCTTGAAAGCGCCGGGTACCGGTTCATCGGATACAACATAAAGATAACCGCCGCCGCATCCCGAATACATGGCTCCCGGATATTTTGACTGGTAATAGTGCATTATTCCCTGCAGATCGGTCTTGATTGTCGGATGTGACACTGTGTGAGGTAGCAGCGCTTTCCAGCATTTCATACACTCGTTCATGGAGGCACCCAGCGCATTTATGTCCATCTTTAAGATTGCACTGTAACAATCCTTCCCCGACTGGCCCAGCCTGTGTACCCATTCCGGATTAAGTCTCTTGATGCCGAGAGGATTGTATCCTTCGGGGCGTGGTGCCACGGCGAGAACGTTGATAACCTTTTCCAACCAGCGGGCAACCCTCTTATCGTTATTGGACTCAATGTGTTTCGGAAAGATACCGCCCTTGTGGCTGAAATCATAATCCAGTCTATTGACTCCGGGATAAAGAAGGCCAATCATATCCTGGCTGCCGGACGGTTCGCATCTATCCCTGTTTTCCGTTCTATAGAGTACCTGTACCAGGTCTTCGGGATCACCTGACGGCATCTTGTCATGCCATAGCTTGCGGGCTACGTTGCGCGTACCGGTTGCCATTCCGGCACGTTCCATCCAGCAGAACGTTGGTTCGAGACCCACAACCACCATTGAACCCGGCGGAGTTGGATTGAGTTTCGAGACGAACGGCTGGTCAATCCATCCTCCTGCCAGTGCAATGCGGTACGGCATTTTCCCGATCACCTGCGTGACCTGAGTGGTTTTCTTCAAGCCCACAATGTTGTCCCTCTTTAAGGATCA
>Ga0156394_1121_pt1 | contig 11968 bp, 5 predicted proteins | sample RifOxyA3_FD_108038 | JGI IMG/M metagenome (GOLD analysis project Ga0156394, IMG submission 108038) | Lentisphaerae bacterium RIFOXYA12_FULL_48_11 | reverse complement strand
GGAGCAGGAAACGTTAGTTCCATATTTGTACATATCGAACCCGTTAGGCACAGACGTTCCGTGAGGAGTGCCGACAGTTAAAGCGTAACGGTCATCGAATGATGCGTCCAGAGTATGATTACTCGATATTGAAGTAAAAGTGTAATTGGTTACAGGGCCAACCGAAACCAGATCGACCAGCACATCCACAATATAATAATTCGGATCAGGTGTTATAATGAAATTTGTTCCGCCACCATAAGGTAATGACACCACACCAAGCGGGGAAATCGTGCCATTTGTACCTGCAGACGCGGTAATACTGAATATATCGATTGCAAAATTGACATTGATCGTATGCGTTGTCGTGACATTACTGAACGTCCATCCATTTGTTGCACCCACTGGCACTCCATCAACCTGAACACTCACGATATGATGATTCACGTCCGGGGTAATCGTGAAATTTGTTGTACCACCATGCGGAACCTGTACAGGACTCGACGGCGATATGACACCGTTGCTGACTACGGTCGGCGTGATGGTATACATGTTGATGGCAAAGTTAGCTGTAATTGATCGTGCCTGATCCACAGCAAGAACAAGGGTCGTATCATTGGTATTGGCTGGCGGAACATTACCGGTCCAACCGGCAAAATGATATCCATTTGACGGCGTTACGGTATTTGTCAGCAGGGATCCCGCAGAATACCAGCCGCTGGTTCCACTGACACCGCCATTAGGCCCGGCTGTAACCATTATCTGGTAGGACTCCGGTAACCAGTTCCACGTCAGCGTAGATGCGTTAGTCACCGTAACAACAACACTGGTCGTCGCACCGGAAAGCGGCACACTGCCTGCACCCGACCAACCCGTACAGACGTACTGAGTGGCGCCATTGACGACTCGCTCAGCCACTTCATTGGAGAGGACGGTACTGGACGTCACCAGGTTCGTGCCGTAACCAAACGGAACAGGCGAACCCTCCTTCGACGGATTCCCTGCCACAACAAAATTATACTGCGGATCAACGATAGTAATGTCTATCCCGGCAACGTCATTGGTAAGATACAGAGCATTATTGGAATAACTGCCAAACGCCTCCCATGTATCGTACAGACCATTCCCATTCATATCACGGAAAGCACTTATCCAGTGATTGGTGATCGTATGTCTGTTCGTAATGGAGTAAATACCCGGGACGGCAATCTGCACATTTGTCGATATCGCCGAGTTGGTGACGACTATCCAGACCTGCCCCGTCTGGATTCCGCTGTAGTTAATGGCGCCGGCAATGGTCGCGGGGAATGATGCTATATTCCTGGGGTCAGTGCCAATGACCACCTCGACTCCATCTCCAAAGCTGTCGCCATCAGTATCGGCGAGACGCGGATCAGTAAAATATGTATTTATCTCCGCTCCGTCCGTTAATGTGTCAACGTCCGTATCAGTACCCGTAGCAATACGGGGATCCGTACCAATGAGGTATTCACCCCAGTTCGATACCGTGTCACCGTCCGGATCGCCTGCAGGTCCCTGCGTTAGATCACCCCACTGCGTCAACTCCCATGAATCCAAAAGTCCATCCTGATCACTATCCTCTGCCAGACTCAATCCACCCAGCTCGTGAGCTTGTGTAAATCCATAAATAACCTTCCAGGCATCATTCAGGCTGTCGTAATAGGTATTGCTGTTCGTCGGACACATCGAATAATTGTATTCCTGGAGGTCCACAAGGCTGTCAGCATCCGTATCAGCCGCACCATTGCTGTTGGTAATGGCACCAAACTGTAAAATCTCCCAGTAATCAGCCATACCGTCTCCATCGTTATCAATAAACTCGTCAGCGCCCATGTCGTGAATGGAAACAACATTTACATGGCCGGGATGATCCCATCTGCTCCTGCCCTGTATATCCGTCAGCGGGACATTTGTGGAATTCCCGCTGTCTATACATGGCGAAGCGCCCTGTAATAACAATGATGGAGTCAATAGCGGATCACTATCAAGATTCCCCACTCCTGCAAGCAGAGGCGTTGCGCAGCTGTATGAAGCCAACAGGTTACCCGATATAAAGTAATTTGTTCCAACAGGCGCAGAGTTGGAACAAACAATACTGTTAACAATCGTTACATCCGACGTGCTGTACAACCCGCCTCCTGAATTTGTGGCCACGTTGTTTACGATCGTACAATTCTGAACGGAGCCAGTATCACCTATACTAACGCCACCGCCTTGGTTGGCAGAATTGTTGAAAACCCGGCAACTTCTCAATACAGCACCGGAATATAGATATGCACCACCACCGTAATCCGCCGTGTTGTCCCTGAAAATACAGTTTCTAACAAGTCCTCCGTTCAACTCCACACCACCACCATTGGTTCCAAATCCGGCTTGAATCGTAAAACCATCAACAATATTGCTGACATGGCCGGAATAATAACAGCCAACGCTGTCATTCCCATCAATGGTTGTAACTTCAGGCCCGTTGACGCTGTCAATTCGTATACCATTAGTGACCCAGAGTTGCGCCGTGATCCTGTAGACACCATCCGTAACCAGGACGCGTTCACCCTCAACTGCGGCATCGACTGCATCCTGAATATTAGTAGCCGCATTCTCCCAACTGGTATACGGCGCAACATTCGAACCTGTCGGGGAAACATAATGGGTTGTAATCACGAAATTGCCTGTTATGGAGTGCGGCCCGTCCATCACAACAGTCAGGGGATTATTTGTCGCATCGGCGGGCAGAACATCACCAGTCCACTTGTCAAAGTAAGAACGCGCAGCAGGGATCGCATTAATGGTTACATTTGTGCCCAGCGCATGCCACCCATCGCCGACATCCACAGAACCATCCGGACCGGCCACACTGTGCAGCCAATAGTTGGTTGCCCAAAGCCATGTCAGAGAGGAAGCATTGGTAATTGTAAAACTGACATTATCAGTGAATCCTGTCTCAGGGACACTTCCAGTTCCAATCCACCCAACGCACACATACTGCGTTGTTCCGTCCACTACCGGAGAATTTGCGATACAGGAAACATTGGAACCATAATCATTTGTAGTAACCCCGGCAGGTGACGGAAAGCCATAAGGGGTGGAGACAGTAAGAGTATACATATCTATCGCAAACAGCGCAGAAATCGCGTGATTGCTGGTTACACCTGTAAAAGCGTAGGTATTACTGGGTCCGACAGACACCGAGTCCACGATGACATCAAGTATGTGATAATTAGCATCTGGTGTAATGATAAAGTTTGTTTCACTTCCATGAGCCACCTGTATAATGCCCGTCGGTGAAATGGAACCGTTCGCACCAGCCGAGGGGGTTATGTCGTACATATTAATGGCGAAATTTGCAGTAATCGAATACGGCTGGTTCATTAACAGGTTAAGAGGATTATCTGTTGAAGTTATGTCGCCCGTCCAGTCCACAAAGTGATAACCGTTGCTGGGCATGGTTGTTATCATGACATTGGATCCTGCAGTATACCATCCGTTAGTCACCCCTATACTTCCATACCCGTTAACATTGGTTGCCAACCAGTAATTCGTCTGCCACTGCCAGGTGATCGACGAATTATTGGTAATGGTTATTGCAACATTTGTCTGTGTTCCACCCGGAGGCACACTGCCGCTGCCGACCCAACCAACACACACATACTGGGTGGTACTACCATCAATGAAAGGAGAATTCGTGATGGAACAGTCCAGTGCCGTCCCGTAGTCGTAAGTATTGGTTCCGGCACCAGGCACCGCATCACCATGCTCATTGGCGACAACCAGATCAAATCTGTCTATTGTAAACAGGACATGAATTGCATGATTACTCGTCACGTTGACAAAAGCATAGCTGTTTGATGCCCCCACCGAACTACCATCCACCTGGACATCAAGAACATGATAATGTGGATCAGGATACATTGCAAAATTAGTACCGGCACCATGCGGCACATAGCGTATACCGGTAGGAACGATTGCCCCATTGAGTCCGGCAGAAGGCGTTATAGCGTAGTAAACATATTCAGAACAACCGCGGTCTACAACACCATTCATTATCCTGTCATTATTATCCACATCTTTCGAACCACTCATCCACGCCGCATTGGTGCCGCTGTCAATACACGGCGATCCCAGCGAAAGGCGGTAATCTCCGGCAGCTGAATTTGTGAACAACGGATCAACAGCAATATTGTTTGTCCCGGAAACCAGCGGTGTCGCACAATTAAAATTGAATACGCTGTTACTGCCTGAAACGTCCCAGTTGTTGCCGATGGCAGTTGCGGTATTGCCATAAATTATGGAGTTTTCCACAATACCACCATCCTTGCAGTATAGGCCACCGCCATTTGCGCTGGAGGTATTTGTTACAATGGTACAATTCTCAACGCTGCCGCCAAAATACAAAAACACACCTCCGCCGAGGGATGAGCATGAATTGCTGTATATAATGCAATTCCTGACCGTACCGGACCCGTTACAGAAAACACCGCCTCCGTTTGCAACGGCCCAGTTATTATAAATACGACAATTCACAACAGTTCCACCCTCACACATCACGGCACCACCGCTTATCAGCGGGAGTTCACCGGTAAGCTGCGTGAATCCATTGTAAAGAGAAAACCCGCTCAGCACTGCATTTGTCCCGACGTATGCACAGCGGACTGAACTCATTGGCGGACTGCCGACTATTGAAGTATAGGCTGGACCATTGACACTCTGGACAGTTATGGCATTCGTAATCGCCACGCGGCAGGCCATATTACTTGCAAGCGTTATGCTTCCGGTATTATAGACTCCATTGGAAACCAGGACCACATCCCCATCAACCGCCGCATCTATGGCAGCCTGGATAGTATTGGCAGCATCAGCCCAGCTGGCATAGGGCGCAATATGCGAACCTGTCAGGGAAACATAATTCGTAACAGCGTGCAGTGACGGAATCCAACAAAGCAGCAGCACTACCGGCAGAAGTCGGCAGAACAGGATCATTCGGTCACTCCGAACACTCACCCACACCTCATGAATTCGGATTTTTCCATCACAAGAAAACTGTAACCACAGAAAAAGCGATTATCCGCAAATTAACTCAGATGTACGCCGATTAAAAAGCTTCTAAATTTCTCTACTCAACATTCAATTACGCCATCACCCTCCGGGTGTTGGCGTTGCACCGCCACTGCTTGATTCACTTGAGGATGAATACTGCGTAATAGATATCGAAACGGACATGCCATATTCGTCACGACAAATGATCGCATTTGAACCGGGCCCAAAACTTGTATACATAACTGAACTGCCGCTCCCGCTTATCTCGCCGAGGGAAGAATCACTTACAGACCATCGGTAAGGCGCGTATCCTCCAGTCACAGTCACCGTGCAGGAATTTGTTCCAGAGGAAAGACTGCCTGGAGAAGCAGACAGCGATAATTCATACGAATCCGAACCCTGGTTAACGGTCGCCACCCCCTCGTTCCCGTACTGATCTTTCGCCTTTACAACATTGCTTCCGTTCTTGCCCGTACTCCGATAAACCGCGCTATTGGCCGTACTTGCAGAAATAGAACCAAGCGATCCATCGCTTACACTCCATTCCAGCGGGTAAGCTAGTTCATTCGTGGTATTTAGAGCGGCAGTAAAAACAACAGAATTGGAGCCACCGCCGGGAGTAAGACTTACACTTGAAGGATCAAGAGTCAATCCATCCACACCATCAGCGCTTTCACAACCGGAAAGAAAAACACCGGCAAAAATCAGACTTGCTGCAATAACTGCTAACGAGCAGAAATGTACAATTTTTCTCATCTTATCCTTCTTCCATTAATTTAGTATGTAATCTTATCATCCGGAAACAACATGCGTCAAGGAAGCGACAACCAGACAAAATGCTTCATATCATCAGTTATCAGCTCCGGGTTCTGAGTTCCTGTTTTTTCTTTCCTGACCTTCTCAGTTCTTAGCGCGTAGCGCTGTGATTTCATCACTTCACAAACTTATACCCGACACCATGGACAGTGAGAATGTGCAGCGGATCTGAAGGCTTTTTCTCTATTTTTGAGCGAAGGCTTGCAACAAAACTGTCGAGAGAACGTTGCGTACCATAATATTCCATACCCCAGACATCATTCATAACCTGTTCTCTGCTTAAAGCCTTACCCTCATTGGCGCAGAAATAAGCCAGGAGATCGAATTCCGTCCTGGTCAGCTCCATATCCTCAAATTCCCCTTCTCCGCCTCTTTTCCCGCCGGCCTTCCGCCTTTTCAAAACCCGTGATTCAAGATCCAGGGCAAAGTCCGAACACTCATATTTAGTCGGGCCTGACGCGCGCCTGCTGCCCCTCATCAGAATTGCCTTTATTCTGGCTAGCAGCTCATTCAGGGAAAACGGCTTTGTGACATAATCATCTGCACCCATTTCAAACCCATGAATCTTGTCAAATTCCTCATGGCGAGCGGTCAGCATTACTATGGGCATCTGCATACCACCATCCCGCAATTTACGGCAGATATCATAACCGGTCATGCCCGGCAGCATGACATCGAGAAGAATCAGATCAGGCCTTGAGTCCATGGCGGCCTTCAAGCCCTTATTGCCATCCTGTGCCGTAACAACTTCGTAACCCGCAAACTTGAGGTTTGTTTCAAGCCCCAGAAGAAGAGCCTCATCATCCTCAACAACAAGTATTGTCTGTTTGTTTTCTTTCATGTCTCCCCCTCACTCTTTACCAGCCGGTAAATATACCGAAAAAGTACTGCCTTTGCCATGCTCACTTTCAACTTCAATCCAGCCACCGTGCGCTTCCGCCACGTGCCTGCATAGTGCCAATCCAAGCCCAACGCCTGAAATATTACTGTCTGCGGCCTTCCGCACACGATAAAATTGACGGAATATCTTACGCAACTCCTTCTTCTCAATGCCAACACCTTTGTCCTTTATCGAAATCTTAACCCATCTCTTGGACGGCAATATTCCAATATGCCTGAAAGCAGTCTCCACAGAGGAAACAGTAGCAAAAATAGATGGCTGTTCTGCTGTGCCACGGCGTTCCGCCCTGGCCCACATGGCAAAATTAACCCCAGTATGGTATGTCGCCTGCCCTCTCTCAGCAGATTCCGGAAGCGGTACACGTGAGATATTTTTTTGATTACCGGCCACCGACAGCAGACTGCCGGAACTTCTTTCATCCTCGGCACCACCAGCAACTTTCTCATCCTTAAGGCCGGCACTCGAATGCGGACTTCTGTCTTCCATTTCCTTCCTGGAATATTTTAAAGCATTATCCAAAAGATTTAAAATGACCTGCGAAACCGCACTCTCGTCAGCTTTCACCGAAGGAAGTCCCGGCTCAATCGCGGAACCAATCGACAAATGATGCACCCTTATTTCAGCTTTCTGATCCATTACCGCCGCCTTAGTTTTGAAAGCTTCAACAGTAACTGCAACAAGCTTGCCGATATCAATATCCCTGAACCGATAAACAAGAGACTTCTGGTCCATACGGACAAAAAACAAAACCCGTTCAATCAGTTGTCCAAGCCGTTCAGACTCCCTGACAATAACCCTAAGAAACTTCTTCTGCTGCTCAGGACTTTCTACATGATCGAGATAAAGACTTTCAGCAAGCATCCGCATTGAAGCAACAGGAGTACGGAGATCGTGAGAAACTCCGATCACAAAATCACTGCGCGTTCTGGCACGTTTTATTTCCTCGGCAGCCTCTCTCAAAACAAGCAACAACCCCGCAAGGATACCTACAGCCATGAGGATTATCCCCCATGTCTCAAGGCGATATCTTAATGCGGCAGCTCTTTTGATCTTTCCTGAATCAACTATAAAAGCGCGTATGCTTATATAGTCAAACGGCTTCATCAGTCGTCCAACAGCAACAGGCTCTTCAGACAGGTCCGGCCTCTTGTCCCGGACCTCTGTAATACCTCCAAAAACATCACTCACCAGCACTGAATTCGCACCACCAATTCCAGGCCCTTCGGCCATGAGGGCAAAAGTTTCACCAGATACAATCTTAAGCGCACTCGAAAGTTCCTCCATGAATTCAGTCTGATTGATTTCAAATCCGGCATACAGGTCTTTCCGTTCAGGCAGACATGAAAACCAGTACGAAGCATCCTCCACGGTCAATGACAATGCATTGGTTCTGGCCCCAATAAGAGCTATTTCACGTCTCAAGGCCGCAACAAGAGATTCCATTGGACGGGAACTTGAGAACTGAGTCTTGAGACCTGAAGGCTGATTGTCTGAACCCACAGAACTTGATTTGTGTTTATCAGCGTTAACCGGGGATTCCAGTCCGGCCTTTGCGGGTTCTTCCCGTCCGGAGGGTTCAGGAAAAATGAATCCCCATGGATTCATGAAAAGATAAAGCTGGCTGATATTACCTCTTGAATTACGCAGTCTTGATGCAGTCGCCTCGATATCAGCATTCTTACCACCCCGCGCTATACATTCCGACATGACCGAACGTACATGCTCAATATCGTCCTCGAATCTCATCTGAATGCGTCTGGAAACAACCTGAATGGCACTTGCCGCATCCATTTTCAGACGATACTGGAGAAGATCCTCCCTGTTACGGAGCGCACGGCTTGCCATAAAACTGAGCCATGCCGTGGGCAGAACAACAAGGGCAAGTACAATCAGCACCAGTTTCGGTTTCATAAGATAAACTGAAGTTCAGATAATGACCCGCGAGCAATCTGCAGAAAATTGAGATAGTCCCTGTCCGACGATCTTGCAGAACCTTCTGCAATATTTGAAGGAACAGAATAGGCAGCCCGACTCATCTGCCTGGATAAGCCATATAAATCTTCTGGTGGAAAGCTTCTTACTGCCTTGTAAATTTTAACGGCCCGATCATCACCCAGTACCCAGGCTTGTATCTTTCTGTAATCCCTCATCGTTGATAGTCCGGTAGTCGTCTGCTGTTGTCATCTTAACGCCGTCGGCATTCAATACCCGTTGTCGTTTCCGGTAGTCCAGCGCTATTGCTTCATATCAATATTCATGAGCCAGTTCTTGACTGAATCCACATCCGGACCGCTTGGCCTGAGCTTCAGATATCTCCGGTAATGCATGGCCGCTCTTGTTTTGTCATTTAGATTCTCGTCGTAGAGAATTCCAAGATTGTAGTGCACATCTGCGTCGGTCGGATCCAGGCGCAAGGCATGAAGATATTCCCGTTCAGCATCCCTGTATCTGCCGACCTGGGAATACACGGCAGCCATATTATAGTGCATGTCACGCTTCTCACCATCACTGACCTGACTTACATCTTTCTGGGCCTGATCCATCAGTTCGACCATTTTTTCGGCTTTCCTTATTCTGTTCTCACGCTGGTGTATTTCATTGGCAAGAACCTCCAGATTTCGCTCCTTTTCTTTGAGCGCTTCATCTTTCTCTAAAAGTTTCTGCCGCAACTCTGCCGCTTCTTTTTCCATGTCAGGAATCCGTTCCGCCAGATCAATCATCATTTTCTTTTGTTTCTTCTCAACAGACCTGGCATCGTCCAACTTCTCCTTCATGTTTTTCTGAGCTTCAACGGCACGCCTGGATTCTTCTGACGCAAGCTTCTCTTTCTTTTCAAACTCTTCCCTGGCTTTAACCGCTTTCTGCCGTTCAGCATCAAGCTCTGTCAGCTTCTGCTTCAACAACATGTTCTCGCCTTCAAGCTTCTTGTACAGATCCGAACCAACCTGTACAGGCACAACCGGTTTGACCGCCGGCTGCCCGACAGCTTTGGCGGGCTGGCTCTTTCCCTGATCCAACGACTTCTTCTGCAGAGCGGCAAGCTGACCACTGAGACTGACCTTTTCCTGTTCAGCTTTTTTCAGCCGGTCCTCCATTGATTTTATCTCGGCAGAACTGTTTGACAAAGATTCCTTCTGCCTGCTCAGGTCCTTTATCTTAACAATCGAATCAGCGATCCTCTGCTCCATATCCTTGATTTCCCGGGCAAGCCTTTGATTCTCAATTCTAATCATGTCCTTGTCCTGCTTTGCTTCGGCAATCTTTTTATGAAGATCAAGGTTTTCCTTGATCAATTCATCGTAAGCTTTCGAATCAAAAGAATGCTTCAAATTATCAGCCTTCTTTTTATCCGGCACAGCAGCAACCATAGGAACGACAGCCTGATTCCCTGATTCTTCCGGCTGGACAGGCTGAACCTGTACGGTCGGAGCAACTATGGGTGAAGACGGCGGGTTTGGCCTGCGCGGTAATGGTTTGGGCCCTGCAGGCTGAACAGGATGAATGACTTGCTGCTGTTGATTCTCTCCGGCATTCTTCTGCGCAGATGGATCCGACAGAACCACCGTCTTCGGAACGGCGCCTGACAGATTCTCAATTTCAGCCGTTAGATTAGACCCCTGTGATCGAGCCTCTTTCCCCGATTTGGCATCTCCCGACTTACTACTTTTCGCTGCACCTGCCGCGGTTGCATCCTTTTCCCAGGACCAGAAGAAATTGTCATCAGAACCTGGCGCAGGACTGGCTTTGACCGCTTCAGGCGCTCCACCTGTATTACCCGGTTGAATTTTCTCTGAAGGCGCCGTGTTCTTCTTGTCTTTTTCCCATGACCAAGAAAAATCTTCCGCACCGGCCCGGAAAGTCAGAACAAATAACAGTATGACTGCCATTCTTTTCATAATTCAGCAACAAATCAATTCTTCTAGAGGGTGCAGGAATGACCGAAATACAACAGCAAAGAGCCCCTCTGCAAGCCGCGGGTTATCCTGCCAATAAGGCGAGTGAACATAACTATACGGCACCATCAGTTTATCACTTTCGTTCATCTCACCGGTTTCAGGAATTTTTCTCCAGATGCCCCTACTGGACGAAGGGGTTTGGGAGATTTCTTCATATCCTTGGAACGAAGATACGGATCATCACCAGTCACAATACGCGGAGTCATGAATACAACAATTTCGGTGTTTACCACCGAAATACTGTCATACCTGAACAGTCGCCCAAGCAGCGGAATACCGCCAAGCAGTGGAATCGAACTAACCACAGAATCCTTGCGGTCTTTTATCATTCCACCGATTATTATCGTTACACCATCCTTCACCATGACACTTGTTGCAGCACTGGCCTTCCTGACGACCGGTGTTCCCTCCTGCGCGTTTCCATCATACCACTGCGAAATAGAACTAATCTCCGGCTTAACCTGGACATTAATTATGCCGCCATCGTTTATTTTCGGGGTAACCGAAAGAGAGACACCCACCTCGACAAACTGGTAAGTTACACCGGTAATATTGGTGGTGCCGCTCTCCATCTTGACTTCCTTGTAAGGCTGGTTCTCCACCACCTTGATCGTAGCCTCCTGCCCGTCTATTACGGCAACGTGCGGACTTGAAAGAATTTTTGTATCCCCGACTTTTTTCATCGCATCGAGTATAATCTGAAGGTCTCCCCCTGAAACTATGGTATTGTAGGTAAGTGTGCCCACAGGCGTTGTCGGAATGCCAGGCAGAGAAACAGATTTCAGGTCAAACCGGGGGTTCAATCCACTGAACATATGTTCCCAGTTTATGCCAAGCGCATAGTCGTCGTTCAGGGCAACTTCCACAACTTTTGCCTCGATAAACACCTGTTTTGACCGGATATCAAAGGCTGTAATCATCTGCTCGATCTTCATAATATTCTGGGGCAGATCTGTAACCATCAGGGTCTTTGTACGCTTGTCCGTCCGGACAAAACCAACCTCCTTGGTTACAAAGGTTGCAAGCTCCTTCTGTACTTCTTCCACATTCGCATACTGAAGAACAAACGTTTTGGTCTCCGTTATCGTCGAAATATCGGCCTTGTCAATTATCGCGAGCATTTCCGTCAACTTGTCCGGCATGTCTATCAGGATGAGGGTATTGCTGACCTGGTCGAACACTATGGTACCAACCGTACTCTTGACCTTCTCCAACATCTTTGCTGCTCGCTCGGCATTCGAATGCTTGAGTTCTACAACTC
>Ga0156394_1120_pt1 | contig 12047 bp, 22 predicted proteins | sample RifOxyA3_FD_108038 | JGI IMG/M metagenome (GOLD analysis project Ga0156394, IMG submission 108038) | Lentisphaerae bacterium RIFOXYA12_FULL_48_11 | reverse complement strand
CTTTTTTCTTTCGAACGGCATCCTGCTTGCCAGGGATATCACAAACATTACAGGCAAGGTGTATCGTGATATTCAGGTGAAACGTGTCGATGCTACCGGTGTATATTTCCACCATTCTAAGGGGCTCTGCTTGCTTCCGTTTAATGAATTGTTAGATAATGACAAAAAAGAATTTGGCTACGATCCAGTAAAGATGGAGCAATACCAGGCAGAAGTAAATCGATTGGAGCAGGAACGAAAGTCTGCCGAAAATCAGAAAAAAGAATCAAGCCTGCAGAATATTGCAAAAAGCGATACCGACAATGCTCCCAGTTTCGATGAATTACAGACGCGGTTCAAGTCGTACACTGAAAAAACGATGCTGGCAAAGGACTATACTCAGAAATCGTACTTTCCTGTAACCAGAACTGAGGATAGCATTTCTGGTGATAGAACGGCGACGGGTAAAACGATACACACTGGTCCAAGAGGTGGTAGATATCATTACAGTTCCAGTGGAAAAAAGGTTTATGAACGTAAACGAAGATAGGTAGCTGTTTTTTATCGTTGTTAAAAGAGAATAGACGCTATGAAAAACTCAATGTTCATTGTTGGTCTGCTGGCAGTAATGGTCTTCATGTCCACATGTCCTGTAAATGCTCAACAGGATGAGGTTGCCAGGCTGAATAAAGAAATAGCCGCGCTCAAATTGCAGAATGAGCAACTAAAAGTAGAGAACCAGAGCCTTCGCAAGATGTTAGGCCAGGTTTTGGGTAATACAGATAAGCCTGTCAGCCAGAATGTTTTGCCTGGTACGCCGGCAACACAAGAAATCAAGAAAGATACATCTGCTGAATCTGGATATTGGATAACCACATCGAGCAGTAAGAGACACAACAAGAATTGCCGTTATTATAAAGGATCAAATGGCCGTTTCTGTGGACCGAATGACGGGATCGCCTGCAAGATATGTGGCGGTTGAGCCTGGGTGCCGTTCATTTCTCAGGTTTGTTCCGTGCTTCCCAATTCTAAGCCGTCTATTATGGTTCAGTAGCCACATTCTGGTGAAAAATATCCCACCGCTGACACTACACAAGCCGTTGAATCGTAATTTACGATCAAACTGGGTTTGATGTTCTTTTCGTCGGTTTGAATGGTTTCTGAACTCCATATATTTTTATAACTGGATAAAGGAGAAATCTAATATCCATCGCGCTTACGGGCTGATCTGAGCAATCAGATTGGTCCTTTCTTTTTTGTTAACACTTCAAAGGTAAATTCGGTGAAAACACGTATTCTGAAAATCTCGTATCTCCCAGGTACAGGCAATCAAGATATTCCATATTTGAGATTATCGGGCCTGTGGTTGCGGGATGCACAGTTCAATGTTCACGATCGGGTGATAATTCGGGTCCACCCTGGAAGACTCGAAGTTCTGAAACAGGAAGGAGTTTGCATATATGATGCCACTGATAAATCCGCTGAATCTGACGATGTGGGGCATAGGACTAATAGCAGCATGGTTGTTCGGGAGATACGCGAATAATTGCAGCGGGAAGCGTAATAGCAGGAAACGTTGCAACAGGATGAACATTTCGAAGAACCGGAGTCACCGCAGAAGGCATACTGGTGAGTACCCTGTGGAATGTATCGGATTTGCCGCGATTGATGAGGCTGAAACTGAAAAGGACGAAGGCGGCGTGAATTCAAAGCGGAGATGATCACGACCGATTGTTTCTTGTTACTCATAAAACGCACATGAAAGGAGTTGGCTATGTTGGGAATACTGATGAGGGTTTTAATGGTTGCGGTACTGTCACTTGAATTGCGTGAACTCTTAATGCGAATGGGAAAGGAGTCACCGGAAGGGAAGGGCAATGATGATGCCAAAGAATAGACCGTCCGCTAAGACGGTACTACAGATAATACAGCTCGTGGTTCAGATTGGTCTATTGGCTCTCCGGCTTGGAAACAAGCTGTGTAAGAACAGGAAGAAAAAAACAGCAGCGCGGAAAGGGGATGAGTAGAGATCACGGTAATGTGAGGGGCCGGAAAACCAACAAATATGACCATATCTGTTGGGTGGGGGAATGAACATAACTTACGTTTAAGTTCAATACCTATAACCCAATTTAACGCAATACCCTGGTTTATGTTCATTTTGGAATGGCTCCAGGGTACCTGGGGGGATGGTTAATTTGAAGGAACCGCCCAGGAGGTTTGTGCGGGATTATTATGGGGTACCCCTTATTAGGATACCTCGAAAAAAACGACCATCCTGACAAGCTGTGGGATAGGTTAAAGATAGGAGGTGATAGCGTGAATTATGGATATATTAGGGTTTCAACAGCCATGCAGAAGGAGTCAGCCGATACACAGAAGTTCGGCATTCTCCAGCTGGCTAATGAAAAGAAGATAACAATAAATTCCTGGGTGATTGAAACTGTCACCGGATCAACGAAGGCCAGTGAAAGGCAGTTGGGTGTTCTGCTTGGGAAGCTCAATAAAGGGGATACATTAATAGTCGCGGAAGTGTCCAGGCTCGGACGTTCACTGCTGGATGTAATGACAACATTGAACCTGTGCATGACCAAGGGGATATTTGTATTCACCGTAAAGGAAAAATTCGAACTGGCCGACAATATCAACAGCAAGGTTTTGGCATTTGCTTTTGGTTTGGCGGCTGAGATCGAACGCCAGATGATTTCGCAACGCACTAAGGAAAGTTTACAGCGGTTGAAGTCAGAAGGCCGGATACTTGGCCGTCCGAAGGGAAGTAAATCTGCATCCAAGCTCGATGGCAAAGAAGATGCGATAAAGGGGTTTCTTGAAAAGGGTGTCAGCAAGGCATCAATAGCCAAGATACTGGACGTGCATCCGGGCACTTTGGATGCATTCATAAAAACCCGTGGATTGGTTTCTATTGAGAACGGCAAACCGGAATTAGCAGTTCATTAAAGAAGGGTGCTTGATCATTATAAAGGAGATTCAAATACGCGGAAAAAGAATGTGAAGTAACAACATCAAATAATCAGAATTACGGAATGGTTCGTCATAAGAATTTCTTGTGCCGGGCCTTCTTTTTTTATGGAAGGAAAACAATATGCATCACTACCGCACAGCAATCATTCAGCTCCCACTCGTAAAAGATACGCCAACAGTTGCGGTGAAAACTCCAGCTCAAGTAGCGGAAATATGTTCGGATATGGTTGATCTGGCACAGGAAGTATTTCAGGTATTGGTGTTGAGTAGTAAGAACAAGTTGATAACCCGTTGTATGGTGAGTATCGGGTTACTGGATGCTTCTCTTGTTCATCCAAGGGAAGTGTTCCGCCAGGCAATAATTGAGCATGGTGCGGCTATTGCACTTTGCCATAACCACCCTTCCGGAGACAGCACGGCATCGGCAGAAGATATTCGCATTACAAAACAACTGATTGAATGCGGAAACATTCTCGATATCAAGATCCTGGACCACGTCATCATCGGGAAGAAGACGGAAACACAGCCAGGTTTCTTGAGCATGAGAGAATCAGGGCTGTGTGATTTTTCAGGCAAGTAACACTGCTACGCATAATCACAATGAACTGGCTCGCTCTATTGGATAACAGTAGGGCGGGCCTGTTCCATTTCAAAAAAGGATAATCAGATGAAACATAAATACTACGTGCTTCTTATATGGAAAGACATTGAACCGGAACTTTTCGGTCCATACAGCCGTGCAAGAATCCGGGATAAGAGGGCAAAGGCGTTGAGAACAGAACATGGTTACGAACACGGGATATTTTCTTTGGACATCACTGCCAGGGGAATGCCAAAAGTTGGCGCGTACTCTGGGAAATTCTTCATGGAGCAAGAAACATGAGTACGGTACGGGAAAACACACTGTACAAAGAACTCAAGGAAGGTTTTCTGAATAATCGGATATTTGGGCATCTGCATCCATATGATCTTTATCGAAATTGGCTGGAAGCAATGTGGCTATTTTTTGATGCTGGTAATAACAAGGCTGCATTCAAAGAAGGCTTGGATAAATACACCAGGGAGCAGGGTGAAGAATTCAGCCGGTTGATGATGCTGTATTCCGAAACTGTTAAAGAGAATCCTTTCGGAGATATTCTAGGGGAATTGTTCATGGAACTGGATATTCAGTCTGCCCGTAGTGGACAGTACTTTACTCCATGGGAAATTGCTGAATTCATGACGCGGATGACATTTTCAAGGGAAGGATTTGAACGTGCCGTGAAGGAAAAAGGGGAAGTTACTGTCATTGATCCTGCTGTCGGTTCCGGTGTGATGCTTTTGGCATACGGAAAAATTGTGCATGATGAATTTGGCAGGGAAGGTGTCAATAAGTTAAGGCTGTACGGAACGGATATTGATATTCGTTGTGTCCACATGTGCAAAATACAGCTTCGCATTAACGGGCTGGATTCATTCGGGCGGATGGTATGTCGCATGGGGCAATGGGCAAGTGCTCAAACTGAACCTGGGAAAACACCGGAAATTAAAACTCCAATACCGGATATTTCAAAGGCGATTGTTCTACATGGTAATGACAATCCGGAGGCACAGAAGGATATGGGACAACTGGAACTGTTTTAACAAATCTACATAGAAAGAAGTATCGGGTCCGCTTATGTGAACAGCACAAGGCGGACCTTATTCTTTTCCACATAGAAGGAGGTGCTGAATATGAGTGATCTACTTTCAGATGCAATGGGTGCCGCTGTCTTTCTTCAAATTGAAATGCTGAAGGAGCGTGGCGGTCCAACAGACGAGGATATGAAGAAGGCACAGGAAACATCAGACATGCTTGGTGAACGTGGAGATATCCTTCTTTGCGGTGGTGGCAAGAAAGGAGAAAGGGCGGAATTGTTCAATCGGACTGCCCATTCAATAGCATGTTTAGCTTTCGTGCCAGGTGGCGTGACGATATTTGGTGCAACATTTGAAGCAAAAAGAAATGGGGGTACAGATGCCGAAGACAAACGTAAAAGTTAAATTGGTTGGTGAGGATGGTAACTGCTACGCAATTCTTGGACGGACAAAAAAAGCTTTGGAGCGAGCTGGGTACAAGGAGTTGGCTGAACAGTATATTAAGGAAGCTACCGCCGGGGATTACGACAATCTTCTTCGGGTAACGATGGGCTATGTCGAAACAGAATAATGAGAAAGGAGAACACTGAAAATGCCCAAGACCAATATTCGCGTAACGCTTGGTGCTGACAAGAAACATTCATGTGAAATAATAGGTTGGGTGTCACGGGCTCTTAAAGAAAGTAAGCAGGGCCATCTCGCCAGCGAATTTCAGCTCAAGGCGCTGGCTGTATCTGCTGATACTGAAAAGCTGTTGGAGGTGGTAAAGGAATTCGTTCATCTGGAGTAATAACAAGCATATCAATGAACAATGGAACCAGGTCTGACAAAAACGGATCTGGTCTTTTTGTTTTATGGAGGGAAAGGTCATGCCAAAACGGAAGAAGAAGTGGACGGGATCAACGCCGGTGAAATGCGATCTATGTGGAAACGCATTCAAGAAGAGTGATTGCTTCTTTGATTTCAAAACAAATGCCGGTCCATGGTGCCTTGGTTGCGAGCAATGTTTCAAGACCTGTGGAATAGGGCTGGGTTCTGGCAAAGGGCAGAAATACAGCGTAGCAACATTGGAGCGGATTCAATGAGACCTGATGTTGTCAGTACAAAAATTGTGTCTGGTGTGGAAAGGACAATTGTCATGCCAGGAGCAGATCAGGATAACTTCTTTGAAACGTGGAATTGTGACAGGTGCGGTGAATATCTTCATGTCAGGACAATGTCGTTTTTTAATTTTCAGACAATCTGCATGGATTGTGCTGCAAAGGAATCAAGGGCTCAAGTGGAGCTCAAGGTGCGGGGTAAAAATCCAGACATGTGTGAAGGGTGTGGGGAAATTCCAAGAGAAGTTGAAAAGATTGTAATGGATGGCATCAAATCCAGGAAGGGAGGGAAGAAGACAGAATAGCGAATTATGTAGAAAGGTAGGTTTGGATGGGGCTCGTCGTTTACATGGCGGGTCCTTTGTTTTATCGGAAAAATCAAAACCGATGTAGTACAGCAGGTTATAATGTCGAAAGGAATATGAGTATGAACGAGAAGAAAAATGCAGTGCAGAAACCAGCCGAGAAAAAGGATAACAAAGTTGCAGCAAAGGCAACAACACCGGCAACAGTAAAAGCGGCTACTCCGAAAGCGGACACGGGCCTAAAGCTCAGCGACCTGGCAACAGTTTACATAAGACGCAAAAGCCTTTTCGATCGGCAGCATGATGGGATGCAGAAGCGTCTGGATGCTGTCAGAAAGAATATCGACCGTCTGACAGAAGTTGCATCGCAGTTGGAACAGAAGCTTGCCGGACTGGTTGCTCCTTCAGCCAAGGATTTCATCAGTCCACTGGCAAAGGCACTGGTAAGTCAGTTTCCTGGTTTCAGCTATGAAGTGGCCGGACCAACTGGAATTGCCAACGCTGTGACAATTGTATTTGCTCCGAAGGATACAACGGAAGAGGAACGTATGCGTGGTGAGAAGTGCAAGACCATCACGATTATAACGAAAACGAAGGATGGTACCTTGGGTATTAGAGATTACTCCAAGGATCTGAAAACCTACGCGCCTGGCTCTGTGGGGTATGCTTCAGGTTTAAACTTCGCAACAATTCCTGTGCCTGAGAATGCCACGGTTCAGTTTTTTGCCGGGCATGTGAAATAACTCTGGCGAGACAGAACAATGATCAAGCCTGTCCCGGTTAATTCCGGGGCGGGCTTTCTTCTTAATGGGGGAAATAACAATGTCTTTCATTAGCAGGAAAGATGATTCCAGCGCCGAACAGAGAACAGTGCGTTTGCATTATGTATGTCGGCATTGGGACGTAATAGCGTTAAAATGTTACGAGGGGTTTTTGGACCATGGTGTTGGGGCGTTAGTGATGAATGATGCTGAAGTACTGGAGAATCCGGATGTTGCTCCAGAAAAAATTACGATGAAATATTTGAATGAAGAGTCACTTCCTCCTTTTCATAACAAAAGCCAGGAGGCGTATTTCTTGGCAACATATTTTCCTGAAGTAAGTTTCTTGGTGTCATTCCTAAGTACGGAAAAAACATGGTTCGTATATAGATTTGCGGCAAGGGGTGAAGAAAGTCCGAAGGCTATATTCGAGAGATTAAAGTTAAAACACTGATCAGCATAATCAATCTTAGACCGGCCCATCTTGTCAAGCAGGGTGGGCTTTTTCGTTTGTTAACAAGGAGACAATAGTTATGAATAAAATAGAAATCGGTTTCTTTGAGATTATTACAGGGAAGGTCATTGTTTCAGACCCCTGTTATACTCTCGGTACATGGTGCCAAGGAGTTCTGAATAAAGTGAAGTGCGGTAAATGGATCGGTTATGTCCAGCGGAGTGATGAAGGAAGATGGGGGGAGAGAGTGGCTGAGCTTATTGCCTGTCATCACGAATCGGAACTTTCTTTATTTTCCTGTAATTGGACGGAAGAAACTTTTGAAGTCGGTGTTGATTCCGGTCAGGCTGGAATATTTGATGCCAAACATTACCGCGATGATTCAGTTGCCCTGGAAGTGTCAAGGATATCAAAGGAAGTAATCTGTCCGGATGAACCATGGTATTCCATTTGTTGTGACTGGACTATTGGTGCTGAATCAGGGGCCGGAGTCATCCCCTTCGGAATCGTCAGTTCCTCCGGTTTCGGCGACGGTGGATATCGTTGCTACATCCAGGAAGATGATGAGGGGTATGTGACTGGTATCAGAATAATATTCATTTCAGATGAAGAAGAGGAGGAGTGACATATGGCATTTTTTGAAAGAAAGAAGCATCCGAGAGCGGAACTGAGAAATCGTCACTTGGAATTTATCGGTTCGAACTGGATTAAACTCGCAGTTGCCTGCTATTCCGGATTTAAAAAACATGGTGCCGGTTTCTTGGTGATTTATGAAGCAGACATTATTCAGAAGTCTAAAAAAGTAATGGAAGAGGTCAGGATGAAGTATTTGCCTGGGCGGTCGCTTCCTGATTTTGAAGAAGACGGCCGTGAATTCAAATGGTTGGCAACATACTCACCGGAAACAACAATGCTGATTTCGTTCTTGAGAGTTGACGGCGGGTTGTCGAGTTATTCCATTTCGGGAAAAGGCGATGGACGGCCAAAATTCCTGTACGAGAAATCCAAGTCGAAACACTGAAGAGTGGCACATGAAAGGAATCTACGAATGACTCTCAATATTCATCTTCCCAACAGGAAATTGAATTTCGGTGACCGCCTGCTGAAATTGCTTGGAAAAGAAAGGCGGCCAATAGTTCCGAAAGGTGTAATTAATTCTGCATACAAAGAGGGTGGTCCTTTTGTTTATCTCAACGTGACTGCCCGTTATGAAAGTTTCTGGTCCGCACTATGGGGCGGCAGGAATAAACAGTAGATCACTGGTAGCGCGCCAGATGGTCAGAAGCATCCAGGGAAGAGTAATTCCTGGGTGCTTTTTTTTGCCGTGGATTCTGTGTATCGGGTACATTGGATGTTGCCGAACATCAAACCATGGTTTGAAATTGGCGCGGAGTAGATTCTTATGATAGTATTTCCCGGCAGAAGTTATAGTAGGGGACAGAATGTAAGCTTTTCTCTCTTTTTTATTGATCGGGCAAAGGATTATTACGCTCCGGTGATCAAACCACGGTTTGATCTTGCTGATAATCAAGATAGAATAAATTCATCAAATATGGTATAAGTACTTAAGACGCAAACACTAACGGGCTGGTGGGAGGTTTTTGTATGAATGACCGATGGTTGGATAATGGGATCGAGAATGGTAAACAGACGAGGATGTTATTGCCAGAGGACTCTGACTATTCGAAGGCTGATTACATAAAAATTGCCCAAAATGATAAAGCCCATGTTTTAATTGCAGGAGAGACAGGCACAGGAAAAGATGAATTAGCCAAAGCATTGCATCGGAATAGTCCAAGAAAGGATAAACCTTACATACCCTTAAATGCGGCAGCAGTTACAAAAACTCTTTTTACCAGTGAGATGTCTGGTTACGAGGAGGGTGCCCACAGTACAGCCTATGAAGCAAAGGCTGGTATTCTGGAAAGTGCTGATGGATGTACTCTTGTGCTTGAGGAAATAGGCGACGTAAGCCCTGAGAATCAAGCCTCACTATTAAGAGCAATTCAAGAAAAAGAGATTCGGCGAGCAGGTTCTGCCAAGCCCAAGAAAATTGATGTCAGGATCATTTGCACGACGAATAAGGATATTGATAAACCCGCAGTTTTTAGACAGGATATTAAGAATCGATTTCAACATATCTTAAGAATGCCGCCGCTCAGGGATCGCATGGGAGATGTTCCTTCGTTACTATCTTACCTGATTACTTTGCTTGGGCGTTCGCATTGTTACATAGAGGTGTCATCTTTGTTGATTATTTTGGCGTATGAATGGCCCGGTAACATAAGACAACTGCGCAGAATAGTAGAGCACGTTATCGAAGTGTCGAATGGTATCTTCAATTATTCAAACCTTCTGAAAGCGTTCAAGATGCGCGAGAAAATTGCTGATCCTCTTGGAAATTACAAACACGTGCCGGACAATTTGGATTCCTTGTTGGGTGCGCCGGTGGACTGTCCGCTATTGCATCCCAGCACGATAGCCAATTATTTGTTGTATAAGGCGGAGATTCGAGCAAAGGCTTTTGCGGGTGAAAATTATTTGTTGGCCAACACAATTCCGCGAGAGTGGATTAAAAGCGTTGCTGTGCTGAATTCGATTAAAACTATGGGAAAGAGGAGTCCGTTTTTCATAGACTTGAACAATTATAATGAAGATAAATGTTTCTATCCTTGGAAAAATCTTGAGAACACAACTCCACAATCTGTCATCAGTATGCTTTATCGCATAGCAGAATATGCAAACCTGTTCGTTAGCATGTGGCCGTGTGAGGAATATGCTGATGATTGTCCGGTTTATGATTTTAGTCGGAACGATGAGCGGTTGCAGGAGATGTCCGACAAACAACCATCCGCAGCTTTCATCAAATGGATAGAGGATGCTGTTCAATCAAATCCTTTTCCTGTGCTGCTACCATCAGAGGATAAACCTCTTGCTGAATTGGTGAAAGATTCTGCTGATAGTAATTCTGTAGTTCCGCCTTCTACTGGAAAAGACGGGCGAGGCAGGCATAAAGGCAGGCTTCTTCCTGATGAAACGATTCTTAAAGAACTGAAGATGGCCGTTCAAAACAAAATGTCATTATTGGCTTTTGAGAAAGCCTGTAAGGAAAAGTATGGAAAGAAATGGAGTAAGAACTCCACATCCCTTGACACTCGCCTAAATAATTTTGTCGATGCAGGGCTTAAAAAAGAGGCCCAAGAATTGTTCAAAATTATTAAGCAAACTGCTCCCTGATTCCAACAGAAAATAGACCTATAATTTCTGTTGGAATTTCTATTGGTAGTGTCGAATTTCAGTTGGTCAGAAGTCGCACTTTCTCGTTTATTCATTTCGCCCTTATTTTACAGGGCTTTCGTCTTGTCACCTCATACTGTCATCTCGTTGCCAATTTCTGTTGGTCACCTAGTTGCTAAATGGAAGATGGCAATTATTTTGGTTGCCGTAACAATTAAGTGAGAGGTAGTCCAAATGACTACAAGTAACGCAGAGAAGGCCGCTGAGATGGATGGCGAGAATATCGCTTCCGTTTCCAGCGGGGTAACGTCAGAGGGGATAAACATAGTGACCGGCAACGATCAGTCTTACAGGTTGATTGCGCTCGTGGACGAGCTTGGTCGAAGTAAAACGGTTCCGACTTCTGGGGAACTTGAGAAATGCGGGGCTGCGCTCAAACAGGCAGTTCTTGTGTGCGAAGTGCTCCAGAGTAAGACCGACAAAACCACCGTGGAAATTTACTACGATGGCGGATGCTTGATTCGAGGGGTGAAACGTCGCCTCAAGAACAAGAAGGCATTCGATGCGTGGTTGAGGAATCAGGCGACACATCCAGGTCAAATGGAGGTGTTTCGGCAGATGTGCAAAATTGAATCTATGGGGCCGGATATTCTGAGGTATTCCTTCTTGGGCAAGAACAGAGTTTTGCATCTGTTCTATATGTTTAAGGGGATGGAAGAGCTCAGCGATGGGGTGGTGAATGCGGATTCTGTTCGTCGTCGCTTGAAGGAGCTTGAGACGCTTTATCCGTTTCCGGCTCACGCGGCTATGACGGATCATGAGGTGAACGAATGTAAACTTCATATGGATGCGATCATCACGCTCTATAGGTTGGTCTCAGCCTTCGGTATCGAGGGAATCTGCACCTTTGACGATGCCAAGCTAATTGCCAGGCATAAGAAGAATGCCTTGGAACGTGGCGCTGCCAAGAGTTTGGCAGAGAAAATGGCTGACGAGGTGGACAAGGTGTCTGCTGTCAAGGACTGGATCGCCAATGGTATGAAGTTGCAACGCAACACAGAAAGTGATGTGGATGCGGCAACGGATGCTGGTACAGAAACTACCCCTGAAAGGATAGCAGAAGTATTGGCAAGGGCGAGTGAGACGATCGGTAAGATTGTTCTTGATCCCGAAATAGTGGCCAGGTTCAAAACTAACGGCGTCGTTGTGGATGCCGTAGATGCAGCATATGCATCGGTGATGGACCTGTACAACAGATTACATGCGGCCGTCGAAGCTGTGAATGAGCAGGAGGTCGGATTCTAATGAATCAACTGTTCATTGCTGTCACCAACTCGGCGACCATTGAGCGGTTTGAGCCTTACCGTCGAAGGGGGGGCTTTCCCCCCATCGACGTTCTGGTTTCACTACCGTATCTCAATGATGTGCTGCCAGGCCTTCTGAGGTTGAAAAAGAAAGGCCTGATAGGGCGGATGTTCTTGGATGCAGGAACTTTCACGCTCAATGCAAAAGGGGCTGCCGGTATACAGGAGCATCGGTTTGAAGAGTACATGGAGCTGGTTGAACGGTATGGCAAGTATTTCGACCTTATCGCGGCCTACGATGTGGACTT
>Ga0156394_1007_pt2 | contig 12114 bp, 18 predicted proteins | sample RifOxyA3_FD_108038 | JGI IMG/M metagenome (GOLD analysis project Ga0156394, IMG submission 108038) | Lentisphaerae bacterium RIFOXYA12_FULL_48_11 | reverse complement strand
TTCTCAAAACCAGCCTCACAGAGCATAATCTTGCAAGCATGGATGTCTCGTCCACGATGCCCCGTCGTATTCTTTTCTGTGTCTCTCGGATTCGCTCCAGTCTCCGCGTAGATCGTATTTGCTCCTCCTGTAAGTCCGAGCAGATTGGGTTCATGAACCGCGATACTTTTCGTCTCGGGACAGGCTAAAGTTGCCAGAGCTACCACTGCCGTCACTTGCGCAAGTCGGAGTTCCGAGATTTGGCCATGTGGTGCCAATGGTGCTGACGGAATATACACACGCCGCATTGCGGCGTGTTGAAAGCATCCGCACTCGAGTCCGAGGAATATCTGGTCTACGAGTTCCTGAGGGGTATGCTCCGGCCCTATCGGCTCACAGCAGTAGTACCAATCCAGTCCGGAATCCTTAATAGTCCGGATAGTCGCCTTCCTCTGTTCAGGGTCAAGCGCTGTATCGATCCCCTCCCGGAGACGGCAGACATGATAGGCACCGTTCACGCCAGCTGATTTCAGGTCACGCGCCTGAACTTGATCGAAGTCTCCGATATTGACGACAATCTGGGTTTCTCGCGGAATCCGTTCTCGCACTACCCGCACGATGTGAACCAACCGCTCGAAATCAAAAGTGTGCATGGTCATAAGAAATAGAGCGTAGAGTTCTCCCGAGGTCGTGAAGCTATCGGCGCTGCGAAGGATGTCCTCGTCGCTCATTACACTCGACTCGAATGCCGTGTGGCCCTCGCCAAAACTACAAAATTTACACTTACCCGGACATGGCGCAATCTCGACACCAATCTGTCCAAGGACTATGCCTTCATTGTTGAAGCGTCGTCTCGTTATTGAATCGGCAACGGCACGTACAAAGCCAGTCTCTATTGATGTTTCAGGGAAATGCAGCAGAAAAATGCATTCCTCTTTGGTAGGGGTGTGACCGGTCTGCGCCGTATCAAGAATTCTCAGGACTTTATTGTCAATGTTCATTCGCATCTCCATTGCTTCCAATGGCGCATATCAGGCGTGACTATATACCATCGCCTGCATCCGGTTTGTTGGAAGCTGATTATTTCATCTCTTCTTTCTTCTTGGGGTGTTGCTTTTTATACTCGTCGATCATCTCTTTCAAGTGCTCGACATATTTCTTTGCTCCGCCTTCCTGATAACCTGTTCTACCCACCAGATCTCCTTCAGGAGACAAAATGATGACGGTTGGAAAACCTTGAACGTCGTATTTTTTGGCCAATTCGGAATTCTGTTCCTTCAGTTTCTCGCTCTGTTTCTTCTGGCGTGGAAAATCCACCAAAACATAAACCATATTTTCCTTGGCGAATTTATTGAATTCCGTCTTGCTGAATACTTCCTTCTCAAGGATCACGCACCAACCGCACCAGTCGGAACCACTGAAATCAAGCAACATGAATAAGCCCGACTTACTCGCGTTTGTTGATGCTTTCGCGAAATCTGTTTCCCACTCTGCGGCCTCCACTTTCATGCCAAACACGACCATGCTCATAACCGCTAATCCCGACAGTACTCTTCTGTTCATCGTTTCTCCTTTCGTAATACTGTTCTTCCACCAAGACTTTCGAAATCGTCGATTCTATGCCATTCTCGAAAGCTGTTTTATCAATTCCTGATGCTTTAGTTTTTCGATAGTCATAACGGGCGGCGAAGCCGTACTATTCGGGCACTTGTTGACAATTGCATGTCATATCTCTTTCGTTACCACGACATGGTCGTAGCGATGGGTTGGATTTGGTCGCCCCGGACGCAGACAGCGCCAAGCCACAGGAGTGGCCGCAACACAACCCTTACCAGTTGACGCAATCGTCTCGCGCACAATGGTATCCAGTGTTTCCGGCGACATCTGAACTCGAGCGTTGATGGTCAACCGGGATTCGCAACTGGCAGGCACCGAACCACGAATGCTGAGTGTATTGCCCTTGCCCGTCAAGTTGCCGATCAGAAAACTCTCACCAACACTGATCATGAGCTTCACATGACCGACCGATGCATTCATGCTGTCGAAGCGTTGACTCAAACCGCTCAGCAGAGCCTCGGCAAAAGCATTCCATTCCGTCGGCTCACCACGCAGCATAACAGTGGCGTTCAGCCAGCCAAGGACTGCTTCACCTTCGGCATAGACATCGTAGTCCACTTCGGCAAGATGCTGGCCGGAATCGGAACGTTTTGTCACATCATCCAACCACGTATTAATCCCTTCACCGCTTTTTGTGCTTATCGTGGATATGGTCGCAGCCGGAAACGTTTGGGCCGCCCGCTCTTTTAATGCCTCCAGTTCAGTCGCAGTGAGTAAATCCGTCTTACTGATTAGGATGATATCGGCTTCCTCCAGTTGTTTGTGGAAAATATATGCGGCACTGGGGTGCAAACCAGCCGTACCTCCGTCCAGTATATCAGTCAAACGCACGGGATCGGCCATGACCGACAAAGGAGCAATTACAAGTTCACGTTGTAAACATTCCTCCTTCAGCGGCTGAATAATCGTTGCTGAAAGATCGGTACAACTGCCTACCGGCTCGGCAATAAGCACATCGGCTTGTGCTTCTTCACGGAGTTTAGACATGGCATCAAGCAATCCTTGGAAATTGCAGCAGAAGCAACTGCCGCTTACCTCAGAGACGTTAACAGTACATCGAGAGAGGAATGCAGTATCCACCAATTCAGGAGCCTGATCATTGGTAATCAACCCGACACGCAAACCGCGGCTCGTGAGTAGCCGCGCTGATTCCCATAACAAGGTTGTTTTGCCGGCTCCGAGGAAACCACCCACCAAAAGCAGTCGTGTCGTCATCGCGTTTCTCCCTGCGTTGAATTGGCATTGTCAGTCATACAATCACATGGAGCGGATTGGTGTTTCATGGCCGGTTCCAGCGTGCGAACAAAGAAAAGCGAAGCGACCACCCCGCCAAGTAAAGGGGCAAATATGTAAACATGAAACCAACCGCCAACCCGGTCGGGAAACGCGGCGTCACCCCATCCCATGAGCCAGGCCACAAGCCGGGGGCCCATATCGCGTGCAGGGTTTAGCCCGGCTTGAGTCAGCGGCGCGACCAGGCAGATAACCGAGGTCACCGTCAACCCGATGAACACGGGCGCCAATGCGTCGTCGGGACGCCCCACATTGCATCCTTCCGTCAATGCGAAGATCATCAGTACCAGGAAGAATGTACCAAAAGCTTCCGCTCCCATTGCCAAGGGTAAGGAAACAACAGCAGTGGCGCCTGGATTGGGATAATACTCGCCGAACATCATGGCTGTCTTCACTGATTCTGTTGTGCCGCGAACAATACCGTGGGCATTTTCGTATGCAGCTATGGAAGGCGCGAACAGTGCATACAATGCCAAGCCAGCCAGAATGGCACCTGCCAACTGAGCACCGAGATAGATCGGCATCCTCCGCGCGGACATGCGTCCGCTCACCACCATAGCCAGACTCACCGCCGGGTTGAGGTGAGCGCAGGACAAGTGCCGGGTCAGATAGATGGCGAGAGTCACACCAATTCCCCACGCCAAGGCTATTTGCATCAACCCTTGATGTGCATTAAACAACACAGAGACTGCAACTGATCCGCATCCGAATAAAACCAACATGAACGTGCCCATCGTTTCGCCAATAAATTCCCGTCTGTACTTCACAAATTCTCCTTTATTTCACCAATCAGTTCGTCAATGGACGTATGGTAAGACTTCAGCGTTTTCAGCCAGAGTTTTAGGCAGTCATGCCCTTCAGCGGTCAAACGTAAGTCCCTTTTTGCCAAACCGGATTTCGGCGTCTTCCATCGTGCCTTAATCAGGCCTTCTTCTTCCATGACCCTAAGTAGTTTATATATTCCGGCCAGATCAGCAGGTTTGTTTTTGAACATCTTCATCTGTGCAAGTTCCTGTACAATAAGATATCCGTGTATCCAATCACCGTGTTTTGCCAAGACCGCAAGAACTGCTGGTCTTACAAATCGCGTCAAAGATGCCCCCGAACATGGACATGTTCCAGACTCGTTCATAACTGATATCCTCCATACTAGACATACTCTAGTATCAGAGCGATTACTATCCGTCAACATGATTGTTGAAGCAATTGAATACTCACGTGCTAACCATATACTCAAACGCCTTCTGTAAGGCCAGAATGGCTTTTGGAATTTCTCGAACTGTCATGCCTTGAGTGCCGCGCCATTTCCCATGCTTGTCCTTGTAGCGAACTTCCAGAACAACCTTTGGGATCTCAATTTCCTTACCAGCCACAAGAACTATATTCCTGAATACAGAAACACGACAGGGTCCAACCATGATTATTTTCTCTGGTCTGCTATTTCGCTTTTGCATAGGGAATTCATGATCGTGTGTGAATGAGATAAGTGAAGATGGCCGGAACACCCTCTTTAACCTGAGCCTCCGTCTCAAGTCGAAGGGCGTCTGCCCGGCCACATACCCATAACACATCCAATCTTTATAAATGTAGTCTCTCAAAAGTAACTACAGGTCAGTGGATGCATTTCAATCTCCACCATTTGCACAACACGACTGCCGGCTGACAGTCATCCGGCACACAACCGGTTATTCCGGCCTCACGTATCTATTAGAGTACTTACTACTAATAGGTATACAGATCGCTATGGAATCAGGGGAATATCCTGTCCGAATCCCTGACGCCCACCTTATCCTAAGACAATTGTCACAGAAGCGAAACGTTTATAAACTTCCTTTTCCTTCTTACCCTGAAACCAAGATTCATGAGCAAAACACTTTTGCTCGCCACAAACAAATCGTCCAGCAACTGCGGGACGTAATGCCGACTGAATCATGCCGGATTCAGGGCGTTTATAATTCTGCAACGGCAAACATCCAAAGAGCATGAGCTATCCCGTCTTTAATGGGAATCTCATCAGAAAGGAGGGTTTTCCAGTATTTCCGCACAGGCGGAATAAGGGTCAGCAGAGTGTATATGTCATGGATCAGGGCTTTCAACTCATCAGAAAATCACACTCAGAAAGGAATGAAATATGAATAAATTCATGGGTATCGGTACATTGTCGCGAGATGGAAGATTGAACGGAAAAGACAAGAATGTTCTGCGTTTTACGCTTGCCACTCCTTTGGGCAAGAACAAGAAAACAAAGAAAGAACGTTTTGCTTATGTACCCTGCGTGGTCTTCAGGCCATCAGAGGATATAGTCAGAATGTTGACCGAGAATACGAAGAACCTTCAGATCGGGTTGCAGGGAAAAGTCAATACTTCCAGGTTCGAATCAAAGGGCCAGACAAAATATGCAACGGATGTCATCGTCGACGAGAATACCATCAAGGTTGTCGAAGACGATGCCATATCAGCGAATGAAAATGCAGAGGAAGGAACAAAGGCAGCATGAATTACTCACTTGTGATGGTTCAGCTGCCTCTTGTACGGGAAGCCAGGAAAGAACGAATACGTTCGCCAGCAGATGTGGCGAAAGTCTGTTCTGACCTTTCGTTCCTTGCACAGGAAACGTTTCATGTTCTGCTGCTCAACGCAAAGAATTATCTCATCAACAGGCACATGGCAACGCTCGGTATAGCCGATGCATCGCTTGTACATGCGCGTGAGATATTTCGGATAGCAGTCACCGAGGGTGCAACAGCCGCAATAGTACTGGTCCATAATCATCCTTCGGGTGACGCTACACCAAGCGCTGAGGACATCAGAATCACGAAACAGATCATTGAGGCAGGGAGAATATTGGGCATTCCTGTCCAGGATCACGTCATCATAGGCAGAAGTTCAGAGTCCGAGAAAGGTTTTCTCAGCATGAGGGAATCAGGACTCTGCGACTTCGCGCACGCAGCATAGCTGAATAGCAAAAAGCGAAGGCAGGCAGTTACGCATAAACAGCGGGGCTGACCTGCCTTTTGCCTTCAAAAAAGGAGACAAACAATGGGCAAAGTCCGGGAACGACCGCCTTTTGAGGAACTCGCGAAGGGATTCGAATCAAGTGCCGTGTTCGGTCATATGCACTCATACGACTTGTACCGAAAATGGCTGGAAGCAGTCTGGGCGTTTCTGAATGCCATCAGCAACCCCGTCGCTTTTAGAGAGTGTCTTGACCGGTACAAGCATGATGAAGGCGCAGAATTCGGAAGATTACTGGGCGTGTACACGGAAGCCGTTGAAGAGATGCCGTTCAGAGACATCCTGGGCGAGCTTTTCATGCGGCTCGATGTCAATTCCGTCCGGGGTGGACAATTTTTTACGCCATGGAATATCGCGGAAATGATGGCCCGTATGCAGTTTTCAAAGGAAGACTTCAAGGCCAAAGCGGCGGAAAAGGGTGAAGTGACTGTTTGTGATCCTGCGGTTGGGTCAGGAGTCATGCTTTTGGCATATGCCAAGGTTGTAAATGATGAATGCGGCAGGAGCGCCTTGCGGTATCTCAAGCTCTACGGAACAGACATAGATCAACGCTGTGTCCTTATGTGCAGGATACAGCTTCGCATGAATGGGCTTGATACGTTTGGCCGGATGGCGGACATGCTCGGGAATCTCCCTCAGATGGAGAGAACCAGCATCGCCTTGCCGCCGGCTGCATCGTCGGAGCCGCATGTAGACACAACAAACGCGCCAGAACTGCCAAACCTCTCAAATGCAGTCATCCTCAACAGTGAAGAAGGAATGACGTCTGAGCGAGTCATGACGGAACAACTGACACTATTTTGAAACAATAAAGAAAGGAAAGACACATGGATATAATCGAAGAAACAACAGGAGAAATTCCTGAAACAACGACTCTGGATAGGATTACAGGCATGGATGCCGCAAAGCGGGCACTGGAAGTTTCGCTGGCCGGAGCACATCCCATGATATTCCTGTACAACGGCAACTCACAGGCAGTTGAACTTGTGAAAGCAGGAAAACGTATTGCCGAAAAGCATGGGCTTGCTTTTCACGGTCTGGCCTACCCTGCCTGCAATTGCGGGAATTTCGGGAGCAGGACAGGCCACTGCACATGCAAACGTAGCTCTGTAAGACATCACTTGGCAAAGCTTGGCAGGCGGGAACACCAGGTTGACATCTGGCTGGACGCATGCAGGGCGAAATTACCGGAAATCGGCGCTGAGCCGGATGAACCGGAAACTGTAACAGCAGAAAGAATCCTGACCGCCGGGAAGCTTCCAAAAGAAAAAACAGAGCCTGAAAAAGAGGCAATGGAGCTTCTTAATGCCTGGCAGAAACATGTCGGCAGAACTGTTAATACCGGGCGCATATTGAAAGTGGCAGGGACAATAGCCCGGATTGAGGGAAATAGCGGAGAAATCCGGGCCTATCACATGGCAGAAGCCATTCAGTATCAGGTTCAGTCAGTCTCGTGGTTATGGGACTGCCTGGCGCCTCAATTGGTAGAACTCAAAAACAAAACAGGAAAGAGGTGATTTTGTGTATTCACCAAAAATAGCAGAAGAGTTGATTCCGTCGCTCTATGCACTGGCAAAACAAAGAAAAATGCCAATGACACGGCTCGTGAACAACATTATCAGAAGCGCTATTACAAACAATGACATGCCTGACGGAAATGCCGGCGCGCCGCGCCTGTATATCCGCGAGGCTCAATCCGCTGAGGAAGCGGCATAATCCCCGAGAAATAAACGATCAAGACAATAAGTACCGGCGGAGCTATGCCCGAAAACAAAGATAACAGGAACAAACAACAGGAGGGCAGTTAGCCGAACAAGCAGCTGCCCTTCCCTTCTCAACGAAAGGAATATTATGAAAACAATTGGGCTTACGGGCGATGAACCTGAGCGTATCTGCTCTGGCTGGATATATACATTCGGGCTGTATCATCCCCGATGGAAAATAGAAAAACATCTCAATTCCGATTGGAGTCAGGCAGTAATCCTGGCCAAGCGAAAATCAGAAGGGGTTATTGAGGGGTTCGGACGGATCATTGCCCGGCATCTTGAAACAACCCTTCTGGATGATGTCGAATACGTCATCACGCATGTGCCTGCCGAGGAAGATCATGAACTGTATCTCTTCATGGATTTCAAGCGATGCGCGACAGAAGTGCTGGCGTCATCTATTTATTCCCACCTTAAAGAGCGCGGGAATATTCTGCTGGCAAGCGTACTGGCACAAATCAAGGCAAAACCCCGCAAACAGCATCAGTGTACAAGCGATGCTGAGAGGGCTGAGAATGTGAAGGGCGTGTATGCCGTCACGCAATCCGGCTTGATCTCGGAAAAGTGCGTCATCCTCGTGGACGATGTTCTGACTTCCGGTGCCACGATGCGCGAATGCGCGGATGTGATTAAGGCTGCCGGAGCCAGAAGCGTGATGGGAATTGCGCTGGCAAGAACTGAACGGGCGAAAGCGCCATCATTCGCAATGTCTGACGGCGGGTGGCCTGGAGGTGACGCAGCATGAATACCCTCAAGGAAATCATGCGCGAAACCTATGGGCACGATGATCGAACAATCAACAAGCACAGCACCCGCACATTTCAGGATGAAACGGGAAACCTTTTCATCCTGTCGCGGACGCTGGACGGGTGTCCACCATTCTTTGAAGCCTATGGGCCGTATTCTCCCGATCATCAGGGGGTACTGCCAAGACTTCGAGTGGCTGGCAAGGAATACTGGGGTAACGGTTGGAGTTGGCGGAAAGCAATGATGCTGTTCTGCCATGAACTGAAGGCAAGAATCAGAAAGGGGTAAGCGAAAGATGAAGAAAATATGTATCGCAGTGTTCGCCGCGGCCCTAACCGTCCTGGCGGCGCATTCAATGGCCGGGGATGACATAACATCGTCTGTCGTGCCAACAGACGACGGACACGGAGTCGTTACGTGTGTGAGCGTATCATTCGACAACATCCGTGAACTCCCCGGAAAGACAGTCAAGGCCGTGTGGTCATTGTTTGTCTGCATCACTCAGCCTATTCATCCCTATCACTACGTCAGGGATGAACAAGGCAAGGTCGTGACGGACGGTGATGGCGGCAACAAGAAGGTCTGGCTTCCGTTTTACCGTCTCTGGGGTGAACACCAAGGGGATAGTGTGGTCGGGATTGTTTATGACAATCGCGGCACAAACGGGATGGCCGGATCATGCTGGTTTGCCGGTTACGGTAATTCAGGCTGGCAGGACAAGGGCGGCAAGCTGGTTGGCCTGGCATTATTGGCCTTGGGCACAAGCAAAGCACAGGGATCGAAACAAAGAGGGAGTGTGGATTACAGCAGGCAAATCGAATCGGAACCGGTTGTGCCTACAAGGCACAGTCGCGAGGAAGCTAGAGAACCACTGCCTCAGCCCCAGTCAACCCCAGTGTCACAACCAACATCCCCGGAAGGATGGGACGGTGGAGGCGGACCTGTGGGCAGATCGACGGTAAAGAAATGAAATATGGGGCAGGCCTAGAGAGAGGGCCTGCCTCTTTTGTTTGGTAATTCAAAAAGGAGAATGAAAATGGAAAGGCTCTGCGAAATAACTATTGAGATAGGTGGTCACAAGAAAGATCGCGAAAAGGAAATAATCAAGGCCTGTATGGTTGAGTGGAACTTCAGGGAAGATGATTTCTTTCATCATCCCCCCAATAACAGCAAGAACAAGATTCTGGAAGCATCCGCTCTTGGAACACTTTATGACGATTATGACGAGAAAGACGTTATTTCACGTCTGGAGCGGGCGGTCTGGAGGGTCAATGGCGGTGTGTGTCATGTGGAGGTACGCGCAATGCGCCTGAACAAACCAGGAGTTCTGGATGTGCCAGTTGATGAAGAACTGCAGATTGCATGAGACAAGGAAACTAAAAATGAATGATCTAAAAGAAATATTCGGTGAATGTATTTCGGTTTACACGCGGGCACAGGCTATTGAGGATGGTGTGCTGGTTGATGTGAGTGAAACAGCCAGCGAAGCTGGATTCAAATGGCCTGTTGCCGTAACAAGAGCGGTATACGACCGCTATGTCGAGGTGCCGGAAGAACTGGAAGGACAGCAGGATATTCAGGGAAGGGGCTGGGACTTGGTTTACATGCTCTGGGTGAACATACGCAACGGCAAGATAAACGGCGGATGCGGAAACTACACATTACTTGTACGCATGCCTGAAACAGAGGCATGGCAGGATAATGAAAGGCGTGAGCCGGAAAGCCATGGCCTGCGGCTTGTTACACTGAAAGCGGTCAGTGGTCCTGACGATAACGGTGATCCAGTGATAACCGTCATGTTACCACGTGAGGACTAGAGGAAAAACATTCGGGAACATCTCGACAGTCGGGCGGCTTACTTTGCACAGGCAGAGGGCCGCCCGTATTGTCTAACAGTGGAAATACAAAGGAGACGCAGACATGAAAGTACTGGTAGCGACACGGAGGACGCAGGGAAGACGGGATAACGATTTCAACTTTTGCGAGGAGGGGGAGTTACTAATATACGGATCTGAATGCGATGCGGAGGCAGTTGACGGACACTGCGGATGTCGACGTGCCCTTGTCGGAATGACTTCAGGAAAGGCGACAACCACCTTCCTTGTGCAGGGATCTTCCGCACTCGGATTCGCCGGTGAATCGTGTCTGTACTGACGTCCAGGTGTCTGGCAATTTCCGCCAGTGAGACCCATGGTTCAGTTTTCATGTTATCGCCTTATCGATCTCAAGTGTTGCTAATTACTGCTTATCATTGCATATCTCCGCGGAAGACACAAGGGACAAGAGAACAATCAGAAACAGCCGAAAATAAAGCCTTTTTGGATGATAGGCCTGTAGCAGTTACCGTTAAGTGAGAACTGATCATGAAGTCGTGCGCAATACCTTCAACCTGTTTTCCAGCGTGTGGCCGATGCGGTCGATCAAATGGTCTTGCCATCCGGGGATGATGTCAGGAGGATAAAGTGGAATTGTGTCAAACTGGTTCTCCCGATAGACGCGGAGTTTATGGCGGGCTTGTTCGGTACAATGCTTGTCACCGTTCATGCCGAAGTACTCGATTAGAAGCCCATATTGCAAGGAGAAATCCGGGTGCCATATTTTTGTGAGGTCGTTGTCTATCACTGCCGTCGGCTTTTCGTAGATGAATGGAATCTGGCGATACGCCAGAAGGTCTCCTATTTGCCGCTCAACGCGGGATTTGTATTCAGGCCGGCGGCCTGATTGAAAATAATGATATTCGGAACCGCGTTGGTATGCACAGGTTTTACTGGTACCGCTATGCACTTTCTGGTATATTCTGACCAAGCTTGGGACAAGAAGTAAAACTTTCTGTGCGGTTTCATAATTGATAACTGGAGACTGACTATGTCTGAACAACCTACCGTCCAGGAAATTGTTCTTAACGACGAACGGTACCAGAAGATTATTCAAGAACTGCTAGAGAAGCGTTTCCTAATGCCTGGGATATTTCATCCGCTGGCGTATCTTCGAGACACCGACAAAATCAAGCAGGCATGGAAACGTAAGAAGACAACGCTGAACGCAATTGCCATGGGTGTGTCCTTGCATAATGACTTTTTCCAAGAAGTGATTAACTGCAAGCTCAATGGCGAGGATCCAACCCCAATGCCGCAGACCAAAAAAGCATTGGACACGTGGGAAGCTGAGGTGGGGCGATTGTTCGAGTCCGAATTCAAGGATATTGAGGAGACTTGCCGCACACTCGGACAGTATCTTGAATTCATGAACAGGAAATCGCAAGGGTTCTGAACTTCAAAGTCTTTATTCTATTCTGTTTCCATCCTCTATCGGTGGAAGCGAAGTCTGAGGCCGTGAACAAGACGTTCAACAGGAACGTATTTGGACAAAGTCAAAGCGTCAGTGCGCACTCCTGACTTGCCGCAACCTGTTCGCCAGCGTGTAACAAACGCGGTCTATCAGGCAGGGCTGCCAGAGGGAAATAAGATCAGGAAAATACAGAAAATCTGTTATTTCTTCAAGTCATCCGCCGATACAACGCCGGCAGCAATTAGCGCCTTATCCCAAGTCTCGAACAGTTTACGTCCGCGCATCACAAGAGATTTATCTCTATTCTCACCCCTGACAACACCACTATAAGAAAGCGTCAGTCCGACAAATTTTCTCCTGCAGATCTCATCAATCACGCTGCTTTGTGTCGGGTAAGGATGATTTCGTC
>Ga0156394_1119_pt1 | contig 12168 bp, 11 predicted proteins | sample RifOxyA3_FD_108038 | JGI IMG/M metagenome (GOLD analysis project Ga0156394, IMG submission 108038) | Lentisphaerae bacterium RIFOXYA12_FULL_48_11 | reverse complement strand
GATTCAATGTTCTGGATCGCGTCGATGACCAAGCCAGTAACTGCATGTGCCATAATGATGCTTCAGGATGAAGGCAAACTGTCGATCGAGGATCCGGTGTCAAAGTATCTTCCAGAACTAGCGAATCTGAAAACTGCTGATGGAAAACCGGGAAAGCCGATGCTGAAGCATTTATTAACACATACGGCCGGTTTGACGGAAGCAACGGAGGAAGAGTCTCGCGCATCGCGTTTGCTGGCTGATTTAATTCCATATTATGCTTCAAGACCGTTGCAGTTTGAGCCAGGGGCGCGTTGGCAATACAGCCAGTCGGGAATAAATTCCCTTGGGCGTATCGTCGAGGTTGTATCAGGTAAGAAGTTTCAGGAATTTCTCAAGGAGCGATTGTTTGATCCCCTTGGTATGAAGGATACAACCTTCTATCCCGATGCAACCCAGTGTAAACGCATAGCAAAGTCATACAAACTGATAGATGGCAAGTTGGAAGAAGCAAAGATATTCTCGGTTTATGATTATAAGCTTGGTGATGGCCGTTTTCCTGCCGCGAACGGAGGGTTATATTCGACAGCTTCTGATTATGGCCGGTTCTGTCAAATGCTATTGAACAAGGGAACGTTTGGAGGGAAACAATATCTCACAACTTCGGCAGTAACGGCCATGTCGACAATACAAAGCGGTGAGCTGAAAACAGGGTTTACTGATGGCAACGGTTGGGGGTTGGGTTGCGGTGTTGTACTCCATCCACAGGGGCCTACAGCAGTATTATCGCCAGGTACTTTCGGCCATGGCGGAGCGTATGGTACACAGGCCTGGATTGATCCGGTCAAGAACGTTGCATATGTTCTTATGGTTCAGCGGGCAAACTTTCCCAATGCTGATGCCTCCGGTCTGCGGAGTGATTTCCAGGCCGCAGTTGCAGATAAATTGAGATCTGCTGGTCACTGAATTCGGTGAAACTTTATTGAACTTTTGTCAGCCTGACATTACGGAGATTGAGTGCGTGCCATTTTTCCTTTACGGGTTTCATGTTTAGCTCAATGACCCCGGTGTTATTAATGTGGATTTTGCCTATCTCGATGGTCTTGAATTCCGACCAGCTTCCTGTCTGCAAGGTTTTTCCGCTTAGTTTCTGGTCTGCAATTTCCAATGTGAAATCCCCGTTACCTGATACGGATGCTATTTCAGCGGTGACTTTGTAATATCCTGCCACTGTTATACTCATCTTCCATAGCACCCATTCATCAGGTTTGTCCCAGAATCCGATATTTGCTTTATGGTTTTGTTCTTCCACCTTGATATGACTACCGTGCAGTTCGGCCTGATCGGCGTTCAGCTTGATCGTGCCCTGGGCGTCAGGTTTGACAATCTCGATCGGCTCTATGACCTTCACAGGCTTCATGTTTCTGCCGGTGATTTTGACGGCGCAGGTGTGCTCGGATATTTTCTGCGCGGGCACCTTGATGATGAGACATTCGGTATTCTGTGACCATTCGATTATTCCCTTATGCCCGATTAAGCTGATGTTCTGGATGAGGTTTATATTCTCACCCGCTGGTTTTGCGAGAGACTTGATTACCAGCTGCTCATCGTCCGGCCAGCCCAATGCAGTCGCGTAGAGAGTTTGTCCCCTGGTGGTGAATCGGATATCCTTGCTCGAGTAGGCAAAATCTTCTTTAAATCCGCCACCCCTGGTTCTGATAGGGCCTTCACCGTAAACCAGCCACGGACGTGTTCCGTGAATAACTTCACCAAAAATGACGTTCCACTTGGCCATTTCTTCGAGGGTCTGTTCTACCTCCTGATCGAGAGAGCCGTCCGGCCTTTGAACAACATTCAGAAGCAGGCATCCATTTTTGCTGACGATGTCTACGAGCATATGGATTGACCAACTTGTTGGCCTGAATTTCCAGTTTTTATTGTAGTACCAGTCGCCAATTGAAGTATCAGTCTGCCAGGGGTAGGGGTTGATACCACCCATTACGCCTCGCTCGAGATCCTGTACCCATTTACCTTCGGATTCCTGCTTGCAATTGTAAACGGCTTCCAGTGCGCCGCGTTTTTCAATACTCTTATTGTAAAGGTGGGCAACCATTTTACGGCCGACGTCGTTACCGACTTTGCCGAAGGGGAGGGCGCCATCGGTGTAGAGGAGATCGAGGTCGTAATTGTCGATAAGATCGGTCACACGTTTATACCATTCCTCGTGCCATTCGGAGTTGGTGCTGTACCAGCTCCTGTCGTTGGTGTCAGCCGGCTTGTGGTACAGGTCCCAGTATTTTTCATTTGCACCGTCATATGGGATTCCGGCCTTTGGTCCGGTCTTGTCAGCCTTGTGACTGTCCTGGAACCAGGTAAAGCTTGCGCCCATGTGCTCGGAAACACCGAACCTTAGTCCGTATTTTCTTGCCGCTTTCTGCCATTCCTGAACAACGTCTCGTTTTGGGCCCATGTTTACCGCGTTCCACTTGTTATATTTGGAGTTCCAGAGGTCAAAGTTATCGTGATGGCATCCCATGCTCACAAAATATTTTGCACCTGCTTTCTTGTAGAGTGACATCAATCTGTCAGGATCCCATTTCTCAGCCTTCCACAGAGGAATGATGTCCTTGTAGCCATGTTCTGAAGGATGTCCATAGTTCTCAAGGTGATGTTGATATTGACGATGTCCCTGCACATACATGTGCCGTGCATACCAGTCACCTGCCATTGGGACAGCCTGTGGTCCCCAGTGTGCCCAGATGCCGAACTTGGCATCGAGGAACCAGTCAGGGTATTGATATTGTTTAAGCGATTCATCAGTGGGCTGAAAGAAGCCTTTTGTAAATGGTCGATTCTTGCCGGGAATTGAGCAGCCTGCGAGAATAGTGATTACCATAACGTAAAGCAGCGCTGCTCTGGGCTGTTTGTTTTTGATCAATTTATTCAGCATATTTATCCCTTTTGGTTGAAGTGCATGTAGCGATTAATTTATGACATGAAACGAGTAAAACTTAGCACGTAATCTTTGACAATATATTTAAGGTAAAAAGAAATGGATAATAGTGACCCGGGATGGATAATAATGACTTGTTATGTGTTTTGCGGTACTCATTGCAGTCTGGTAGAGGAATTGTGCCTTTACCACTCGTTGTACAATGTGATTTACTCGGTTAGGTCACTTGATGGAAGGTGAAGAATGTTAAGCAGTTTCATAATGTCACTTGTTGCGGTGGTTTTGGCGGAAATGGGTGACAAGACTCAGCTTCTTGCCATGGCTTTTGCAACGCGTTACAGATGGCAGACTGTGCTATGGGCTGTTTTTGTTGCTACTCTTCTTAATCACCTGTTAGCAGTGATTGCCGGTAATCTTGTGACCGCCCTGCTTCCGATGTGCTGGATAAAGATGGCGGCTGCCCTTGCATTCATTGCGTTCGCGTTGTGGACAGTCCACGGCGATCATCTTGAGGGCGAAGACAGTCGTACAGGACGAAGCCCTTTCTGGACGGTCGCAATTGCTTTCTTCATAGCGGAAATGGGCGACAAGACACAGTTGATGACCATGACTCTTGCTGCAGGTCAGGCCGTCAAAATAGGAGGTGTAGGTATTCTCGCAAAGTTGCAACAAGTTGTCCCTGTGTGGGTTGGTACGACATGCGGAATGATTGTTGCAGATGCATTTGGAATAATTGTGGGAATAGTTCTGCACAAACATATTCCCGAAAAGGCTGTCAGGTGGGTGGCTGCCGCCGGATTTGCTGCATTTGGTTTCTTTGGCCTGCACGATGCACTTGACTGTATTTTGCCGGCAAAAACCAATATACACCATGTTGTTCTGATGGTTTCCTTACCTGTGGTAGTGTTTGTCATGTGGCGTATCAGTCGTTCCGACAAGGACTGATTGTTTTCAGAACCTGTTCGAAATTGTTTTGGTCCTGGCTGGAAAAGGGATAATATACAGGAAACGGATGTTTTTAAGTTCTGGTTTAAATATAAACAGGAATGGGTAAAGGAGGTGCTGTATGAAAAGTAAAATTAGTATGATGGTCATAATTGGTTGCATAGCGATTGCTTCAGGGCTGGGAACCGCTTGGTTTGCGTACGGGCAGACAACAAACGTACCTGTTGGATTTCAGATGCCTTTGGTCAGGGATCTGAAGCTGGTCAGTGATGTCGAGAACCTTGCCAGAAGGGTTGAGGAACTGGAGGCGAAAGTAAAAATTTTGGAAAGCAAGGGTGGTAAAGCCAAATAGCCGGGTTTCAAACCATTCCCTGAATTGCCTTCGCACGGATAGAATGATTTCTTGGAAGATGAAAAGGGACTGGAAAAATATTCCAGCCCCTTTTTTGTTGTTTAAGCTAGAGTTTGATTTCGAGCATGGGTTGGCCTTTTTGCACAGGTTTGCCATGTTCGACGAGAATACGCACAATCTGGCAATTAGACGCAGCCTTGATCTGGTTGAAAAGTTTCATAGCCTCCACGATGCAGACTGGGTCACCAGCCTTTACCATGTCACCTGGTTTAACAAACGGTGGCTTTCCTGGACCTGACGAAATGTAGAATGTTCCATGGAGTGGTGCGTCTATTGTCGGCCCGCCTGATGGTGCTTCCGGTTTCGGAGCTTCCGGTGCAGGGGGCTGTTGCTCTGCTACTTGGGTTTCAGTCTGGACTTGTTGTTTCGTCTGGGGTGCAGTTGATGACTTTCCTGCTGGTTTTGTTGATTTCAGGCTAAGGCTGACATCGTCACGCTTAATGATGATTTCGTTAATATGCAACTCATTGACCTTGTCTATGAGTGCGTGGAGTTCCTTATAATCCTTGGACCCCATGAATTGTTTTTCCGGATGCGGACTGCTGGATGCGACTTTTTCCTGCCCGATTTTCTCCCGTTCCTGATCTGCGGGGGATGGCGGACGTTGTTCAGAGGGCAGCAGTCTCCACTTGAAATACTCAAGTGCCTGCTCAGGGAAGAGGCAATAGGATATTATGTCTTCTTCGTTGTTTATCAGTTTTGGGTCAATATCCTTGGTTGCTTTGGGAAGAAGGGGTTCCATAAGGTCTGCAGGCCTGCATGTAATCGCCTTTTCCTTGCCAAGGATTTTCTTCTTTATTTCTGGATCCATTGGTGCAGGAGAGCGTCCATACAAGCCCTGTACATAATCTTTTGTTTCCTGCGGGATCATGGCGTATCTTTCGCCGGCAATGACATTCATGACAGCCTGAACTCCGACGATCTGGCTGGTGGGCGTTACGAGGGGCGGATAGCCCATATCGGCACGCACACGCGGGAGCTCTGCGAGCACTTCGTCCAGTTTGTCCAGTGCGTTCTGTTGCTGGAGCTGGTTCCGAAGGTTGGAAATCATGCCGCCCGGTATATGGTGAATCAGGATTTCCGGATCAATTATATTAGTCGGATGATGACTTAGCTGACGGGATGGCGCAATATCCGTGAAGTACTTGCATATTTTTCTCAGTGCATCGATGTCGAGATTTGCGTGGTAAGGTGTTTCTTCGAAGATTGCCAGCATGGTTTCAACGGGAGGTTGTGACGAGAAACCTGCCATTGGCGATATTGCGCAGTCAATGGCGCCGGCGCCGGCGCGAATACCTTCCACATACGTTGCGGATGCCATTCCGCTTGTCGCATGGCAGTGTAGCTGTATTGGAATATTGACTTCGCTCATCAGGGCTGAAATCAATTTTTCTGCCGAGATTGGTGATAATATGCCGGCCATGTCCTTGATGCAGAGGGAGTCGATGCCCATCTGTACCTGCTCCTTTGCAACCTGGACATATTTCTTAACTGTGTGAACAGGGCTGATGGTGTAGCAGATTGTTCCCTGGGCGTGTCCACCGTGCTGTTTTACACATTTGATGGCGTGTTCCAGATTTCGGGTATCGTTCAGGGCGTCAAAAATCCTGAAAATATCTATTCCGTTCTCACAGGCCAGCGCTATAAAACGATCAAGAACATCGTCAGGATAATTTCTGTAACCGAGAATGTTCTGGCCGCGAAGCAGCATCTGCAGGGGTGTCTTTTTTGCGCCTTTCTTGATGAGGCGAAGTCTTTCCCATGGGTTCTCGCGGAGAAAACGGAGGCAAACATCAAATGTGGCACCGCCCCAGACTTCCAGGGAGTAATAACCGGCATTATCGATTGTATCGATAATGTTAAGAATATCGCATGTGCGCATTCTTGTGGCCCAGAGAGACTGGTGGGCGTCGCGCAGTGTAGTGTCCGTTATTCTTAAAGGGATCCTGTTCTTTTCCCATTTCTGGTATGAAGGATCAATGTGTCTGAACGGAGCTATTTTCTTAACCATTTTTTGTATCTCCTCTTAAAAGTGAACTTTTCTGTTTTTCTGTAAAAACACGATTTGTGAAAAATGATTCGAGAATACCGATTGTTTGATAGTTTAAACTATTATCAGCGGTGTTTGAATCTCCCGATCCTGCAGTACTTTTCAAAACGTCTGTCGACAAGTTTCCTCTCTGAAACGCGTCTGAGGATGTTGAGATGCTTAAGAAGTGCTTGTTTTACCGCTTGCAGAGTGCCATCGTAATCGCGATGGGCTCCGCCTATGGGTTCAGGGATAATTTCGTCAACGATCCCGAGTTTGAAAAGTGAGTTTGCCGTGATTTTTAATGCTTCGGCCGCTTCTGGCGCCTTTGATCCATCTCGCCACAATATTGATGCGCATCCTTCAGGGGAAATTACCGAATAAACTGAATTGGAAAGCATCAGTATAACGTCTCCAACGCCGATTCCCAGAGCTCCCCCGCTTCCGCCTTCGCCGGTAACGACCACGATGACCGGGACTTCAAGCTGGGACATTTCGGTGAGATTCCGGGCTATGGCTTCTGCTTGACCACGTGCTTCAGCATCGGCTCCGGGATAAGCGCCGGGTGTGTCAATAAAAGTAATTATCGGTATCTTGAATTTTTCGGCCAATTTCATGAGCCGCAAAGCCTTACGATAACCCTCAGGGGTTGCCATTCCAAAATTGGATTTGACGTTATCTTCCAGGTTTTTACCCTTCTGATGTCCTATAATCATTACATGGGAATCTGCTATTGTGGCGAATCCACCGATAATGCCTTTGTCGTCTCCGAAGCAACGATCACCGTGAAGTTCAATGAATTCTCCACACATTCCTGCAATATAATCCCTCAAAAGTGGGCGGTTGGGATGTCTGGCAACTTGAACGGTTTGCCACGGAGTCAGGTGGGCATATGCCTCTTTAAGAACCTTGTCGAGTTCCTTTTTCAGGCCTACGATCTGATCATCGACCTTGGCATTCGGGTCTGTGGCCTTTTGCTTTGTTAGCTCCGCAATTTTTTCTTCAATTTCCGGAGCATTCTTTTCAAAATCAAGATTCATGGTTATTTTGCCTTCCAGTATCGCAATACTTTGTACAGGAAGTTTTTCATTTCTTTTCGGTTTACTATCTGATCAATAAAACCGTGATCAAGTACGTATTCTGCAGTCTGGAAATCGTCGGGCAACTTTTGTTTGATCGTTTCCTCGATTACTCGCCGTCCGGCAAACCCGATAAGTGCCTTTGGTTCGGCAATGTTTATGTCTCCCATTGTCGCAAAGCTGGCTGAAACGCCGCCAGTTGTGGGGTCCGTAAGGATTGAAATATAAGGGATACCCATTTTCTTCAGGCGGGCAACACCGGCACATGTCTTGGCCATCTGCATAAGGGATATGATGCCTTCATGCATTCTTGCGCCGCCTGATGCGGAGACCACAATGTAAGGGTATTTGTGTCTCAATGCGTATTCTGATGCCAGAAGAATCTTTTCGCCGGTTCCGCTTGCCAAGCTACCGCCGAGGAATCGGAAATCCATGACAGCCATAACCACCCTTATGCCGTGAATCTTTCCGCGGCCTGTGATTACGGCTTCTTTCATGCCTGTTTTTACCTTTGTTGCTTCGGCTTTCTCGGCATAGCTGCCCTTGCTGTCTTTAAATTCAAGTGGATCTGCTGTGGATACGTTATCGTTGATTTCCCTGAATGTCCCTGGATCCAGAAGGATATCCATGCGTTCTTTCCAGTTTATCTTGTCGTGGAAATTGCACTGTGGGCAGACGCTGAAGTTCTTATCCCATTCGTCCTTATATACATGTGCCTTACAGGAGGGGCATATTGTCCAGAGATCCTTTTTCTCTGTCACGACTTCCTGAGGCTTTTCCTTTTTTCTAAACCAACCCATTTATAATCCTCTAATTATTTCTCGAAAAGCTGCATTATCGGAAATGATGTAATTGCTTTGCAAGTAAAATTTAGTGGGGGCGAAATCTGCCCTATTTTCAGTTTGCTGTCAATAAGGGACTTATATAAATCTCGGGTAACGGTGATTGCGTATGGTTGAATCTTGTCTTATTATCCGGAAATTATGCGTATTACTGGTGGAATTTACGGCAGACGTCAGATAGTAGTGCCAAAAGGTGAGTGCAGACCTACTCAGGATGTGGTAAGGGGGGCTCTGTTTTCCATTATAGGGGAAAGAATATGTGGTTGTCGCTTCCTTGATCTGTTTGCTGGATCCGGTACTGTTGGATTGGAAGCACTGAGTCGCGGTGCTGATCTTGTCTGTTGGGTCGAATCGAACCGGAAAACGATGATAACTCTGAAAGAAAATGTGGAACGAATATGCTGTAAAGATGGAGATATGGCTCATAAGGTGAGATTTTTTGGTGGTGATGTTTTCAGTTTTCTTCAAAAAGGGCTTGAAAATCAGCAATTTGACCTTATCTTTGCCGATCCTCCTTATGACAGGGAAGCTGAAAAGGGCTGGCTTCCCCGGCTTTTCAAGGTGCTCGGTGACGGCAATGTGCTGGCTCCTGGAGGAGTTTTTGTAATGGAGCAGGCGTCGGAAGAAGATAGTTGTGAAAACATTGATTGGGCTTTAGTGAAGGACAAGGTGTATGGCGGGACGAGGCTTAGATTCTTTGTCAGGAAAGAAAAAGGAGGATGTCTTTAATGATTAAGACGGCCATTTATGCAGGAACCTTTGACCCTTTGACTCTCGGGCACATGGACCTTATAGAGCGAGGGGCAGAGATTTTTGAACATCTCATACTTGCTGTCGTTGTTCAACCGCCCAAAGACAATTTGTTCAGCGTAAAAGAGCGGATCGCAATGGCTAAAACGGTGGTGAAGGGCATAAATAATGTTGAGATTGACGCATTTGATGGCCTTTTAGTGGATTATGCGCGCAGAAAGAAGATTAGGGTTCTGATTAGAGGGCTCAGGGCTTACTCAGATTTTGAGTATGAGTTCCAGATGGCCCTGACTAATAGGAAGCTGGCGCCGGAAGTAGAGACTCTTTTTATGATGCCTAATGAAATTCACAGTTATGTGAGTTCCAGTACTGTCAGGGAGGTCGCCAGGCTTGGTGGTGATATCAGTGAATTTGTTCCGAAACCGGTAAAGATAGCTGTCGAAAACAAAATGAGACGGTTTAGAGGGAAGAAGATTATTGTAAAGAGCTGACATTTTTTCTGTTTCGAGGATGAAGGTGTTTTATGATTATCAGGATGGCAGAAATTCCAGAACAGGGCAGGCAGTATGTTGGAGAAGATCCGTCGGAAGTGCTGGAACTTGAATCCGAGCATGACATTCATGCCGAGGGTCCTGTTTCATATAACTTCCATGCGCAGACAGCCCCTGGTGAGCTCATCGTACGCGGCTCAATCAGCGTTCCAGTATCGTTCAGGTGTTCAAAGTGTGCCGAACCTTTTAAAATGACTATAAAAGAACCGAATTTTGCCTCTGTCAGGGAAGCTGAAAGGGATCAATCTGTGGACTTGACCGGTGAAATGCGTGAAGCTATTATCCTCGCCTTTCCAAATTACCCGGTATGTAAGTCTGACTGTAAAGGGCTGTGTGCGCGATGCGGCGCCAGCTTGAACAGGGAGCAGTGTGATTGCAAGGGGAACAAGGGAAATGTATGGGCCGCGCTGGATGGTCTAGAACTGAAGAAAGAAAATAAAGGAGAATAAAAAATGGCTTTACCAAAAAGGCGAACGTCGAAAAGAAGGATTCGTTCTCGCAAGGCTTCTCACAAGAAGGATTATATTGCCGTCAAAACCTGTCCCAATTGTGGTGCGCCTCAGCAGCCGCACAGGGTTTGCCGTTCCTGTGGCTATTACCGTGGCAGGCAGGTAAAAACTGTTGATGCGGAATAGTCTATTATGCGCATAGCCATTGATGCAATGGGGGGAGACTATGCTCCTCTCGAAATAGTCAAAGGTGCGGTGGAGGCTGCTAATAGTCTTTCTTCCGTATCAAAGATATTTCTTGTTGGCAAGTCGGATGCTATTAATGCCGAGCTTGTCCGCTATTCACCTGTTTCTGAAAAGATAGAGATTCGCCATGCTTCAGAGAGTATTGAGATGGGCGAAGAACCTGCTATGGCTGTGCGGCGCAAGAAGGACTCTTCCATAGGGAGAGCCGTAGACCTAGTGAAGAGCGGAGATGCTGATGCCATGGTTTCGGCAGGCAATACAGGTGCTGTGGTTGTGGCTGCCACGTTGAAGCTCAGGACTCTTGAGGGTGTGGAAAGGCCGGCCATTGCGACGGTGTTGCCGACTCAGGGGCGGCCTTTTGTGCTTATAGATGCGGGTGCCAACACGGATTGTGATGCAAAGTTGCTGGTTCAGTTTGCAGCGATGGGGAGTGTTTATTCGCGTGCGATACTCGGTCAGAGTAGTCCTGTTGTGGGCTTGATGAGTATTGGTGGCGAAGACTCTAAGGGTAACGAGATAACCAAGGAAACTTTCGGCTTGCTCGATAAGTCAGGCTTGAATTTCAGGGGTAATGTTGAGGGACATGATCTGTTTAAAGGTGAGACGGATGTTGTGGTGTGCGACGGTTTTGTTGGAAACGTTGTGTTGAAGACAAGTGAAAGTGTGGCGCATGCGATCGGGCACTGGATGAAACAGGAGTTCAAAAGCAATCTCTGGCGCATGTTTGGTTCTGTTCTTCTTATCGGAGCGCTCAAATCGATGAAGAGGAAAATGGATCCGGAAATGTATGGTGGCGCGCCGCTGCTTGGTGTGAATGGAATATGCATCATCACTCACGGTGCATCTTCGAGTCGGGCGATTTATCATGCCATTCGTGTTGCGGCAGAGGCTGTAGAACAACAGGTGAATAAAACCATTGTCAGTGAGCTTGCGAAGAAAGGCGGAAATTAATGGGACAGTCGGGGAAAACAGTGAGAAATGTTTCTATTGTCGGGGTTGGTGCATATCTTCCTGAGCGTGTTTTGACAAACGCCGAGCTTGAAAAGATGGTGGATACCACAAACGAATGGATTGTCACAAGGACTGGCATAAAGGAGAGGCATATTGCCGCGGACAATGAGGCGACCTCGGATATTGGCGCCAAAGCTGCATTGCGTGCACTCGAAAATGCAGGTGTTTCGGCAGAACAGGTTGATATGATAATCTGCGCAACCATATCGAAAGATATGGTTTTTCCGAATACTGCCTGTTTTATTCAGAATCTAATTGGGGCAAAAAATGCATCTTGTTTTGACCTTGAAGCGGCATGTTCAGGTTTTCTTTTTGGTCTTGAAACAGCCAGGAATTATATTGCAAGCGGTACTGTCAATACAGTGCTTGTCATAGGTGCGGAAAAGCTGAGCAGTATTACTGACTGGCAGGATCGTGGTACCTGTGTGTTGTTTGGCGATGGTGCCGGAGCAGTGGTTCTTCAACACAAGGACAGTGGCAGGGGTATTATTGATACTGTCATGAAATCAGATGGCAGCCTTGCCGACCTCCTTTGTATTCCTGGTGGAGGGAGCAGGCAGCCGACATCAGTTCAGACCATAGATCAGAGATTGCATTACATGAAAATGTCCGGAAACCAGGTGTTCAAGCATGCTGTCCGTTATATGAGTGATGCGGGGACGGAGCTTCTTGGCCGGAATGGTCTTACAATAAAGGATATTGCCTGTGTCATTCCTCACCAGGCAAACATGCGTATTGTCCAAGCTATCGCAGAGAAGCTTGGAACTACGCTGGAAGAGAAATTTTATATCAACCTTGATAAGGTAGGTAATGTTTCGGGGGCATCTGTGCCTCTGGCGCTTGATGAAGCAATCAAGTGTGGCAGGGTAAAGAAGGGTGATCTTCTCATGTTCGTCGTTTTTGGCGGCGGATTTACATGGGG
>Ga0156394_1044_pt1 | contig 12257 bp, 17 predicted proteins | sample RifOxyA3_FD_108038 | JGI IMG/M metagenome (GOLD analysis project Ga0156394, IMG submission 108038) | Lentisphaerae bacterium RIFOXYA12_FULL_48_11 | reverse complement strand
AAAATGAGATTTTCTCTGCACAGTCTCCACAGGCGAAGACGTTTGCATGCGAAGTGCGCATGGCGCGATCAACCGCAATGGCGCCTGTCGGGCCCAGTTCCAGGTTCGCAGCTTTGGCGATCTCAACGTTTGGCGTTGCGCCCACCCCGAGGATAACCACGTCTGCCGCTATGGAGGATCCGTCTGACAGTAAAACGGATTCAACTTTTCCGCTCCCGACTATCTCTGATACTTTTGTATTGGTACGTATCTGTATGTTGCGGGTCCGGATCGCGGCCTCCATCTCTATGCAGAATTCCTCGTCGTATGCCAGGCTCAGGCAGTGCGGGGCAACCTCAAGAATGGTAATTGTCTTGCCGCCCAGCTTTTGAATTTCGTCGGCAAATTCGATCCCAATAAACCCGCCGCCAATGACAATTATATTCTTGGCAGATTGAATGCGCTTCTGTAGTTCATCGAGATGATCTACATCCTTGAAAATTGGAAATACCCCATCTTTCTCTGTGCCCTTGACGGGCAGGGTTCCGGGCAGGGAGCCTGTCGAAATGATAAGTCGTTCGTATTCTATCTCCTCGCAGGATGTTTGAACTGTCTGCTTCTGCGGGTCTATCGATTGAACTGTTTCTATGGCAATTTTCACCCCTTCTTTTTCGAGCATAGCATCGGGAATGAGGTTCTTTGTCGAACTCCCCAGTGTTCCGAAAATATAAGGAATACCGCATGGGATTGGCACCTGTTTTTCTTTGCGGACGAGAAGTGCTTCCTTTGCAGGGTAGTGACGTCGGGCTGTGATCGCAGCTGTGGCTCCAGCGGCGCTTCCGCCGACAATCAGGATGTCTGTTTTGCGCATTTTTTCTCTTTCTTTTTATTTAACCGTGTTTAATGCCTGCTTCAGGTCTTCCAGTATCTGTTCTGCAGGTTCTATTCCGATCGAAAGGCGTACGGTGTTCTCCCTGACGCCGAATATTGCGCGACGCTCCGGTGGCAGGTAGAGCATGGTTGTCAGGTGTGGAATACAGATCAGGCTTTCAGTGGAACCCAGGCTGACTGCGTGGTAAATAACTTTAAGTTTTGATATGAATTTCTTTGCATCTTCCTGTGTCTTTCCAACATCGAATGCCATCATGCCGCCGAATCCGTCATGCATTTGTTTTGAGGCAATTGCATGTCCGGCATCAGTTTTCAGGCCAGGATAGAAAAGTCTGCTGATGCCGGGATGTGTTCCGAGATATTCGGCAATAGTCTGCGCGTTTGCCGCCATTTTTTCGGCTCGAAGTTCAAAGGTCTTGAGACCTCTCTCGAGCAACGATGCGGAATAAGCGTCCAGCGTCGTTCCTATTGCCTGCCGTGTAAACCATAATTTTTCGTAATCCTCTTTCGAAACCGCGATGGCGCCGGCCATAAGATCATTATGTCCTCCCAGTGCTTTGGTGGCGCTGTGTATCACGATATGTGCTCCCAGCTTCAGTGGCAACTGGTGATAAGGCGTTGCAAAAGTGTTGTCCACAACCAGTCGCGCTCCCGCTTTGTCGGCTGCACGACGTGCCGCCGCGATATCAATAGTCTTGCAGAGGGGGTTGGTCGGTGATTCCATGAATATCATTGTCGTGTTGGGTTTGACGCGCTTTTCAAGGTTTTCGTCAGAATCGAGCCAGGTAATATCAATTCCCATGCGTTCGAGTATCAATGATACCTTGTAGTTTGCCCCGTAAATGTCATGAAAGAAGATGATGTTATCACCGGTCTTTAAGTAAGTGAGATACACCATTGTGCATGCGGCCATGCCCGTCGTGCAGACAACGCAGTCTTCGGATCCTTCCATGGCTGCAATTTTTTTCTCAACCGCCCTTACGGTAGGATTGTCATCTCTATGATACGTGTAACCGTCTATTTCTCCGTCTGTGATCTTGCGCAAGACTTCGAAATCGCGGTATTCGTAGTTCACCGCGTTGACAATCGGCGTTACCATCGGCTTGTTTCCGTAAGGCGTTAAAGGATCGTTCATATTTTACCTCTCTAATCAGGGGTTAATCTGCTGTTTTCTTCCCCTATACAATTCCATAAATTGAAGAATATGTCTCGCCAATCTGGAAGAATTTGTAACGTCAGCATACCCCTGGAATAAGCTTCTGCAACCCGGCGATCATCAGGGAGTTCTTGCAGTATCTTGACTCTTTCTTTGATGCAGAATTCGTGGACTTGTTGGTCACCGCTGTTTGCCCTGTTTATGACCACACCATAAGGACGGCGGAGGTCGCGGATCATTTCAATTGCCAGTTTCAAGTCATTCAGCCCAAAGGGAGTAGGTTCAGTGACCAGCAGGACGTAATCAGCATCACGCACCGTTGTTACAACCGGACACGAGGTGCCCGGCGGAGCGTCCATAATGGAAATGCTGTTTCTCAGGATCTTTTTCTTTACCGCGCGGATTAATGGCGGTGACATAGGTTCGCCGACATTGAGGCGGCCCTGCACGAAATTTACTGTGCCTGCTTTTCCTGATTCAACAACTCCGATTGGGCGTTCCTGTTCATGAATGGCGCCGGTCGGGCAGGCGATGGTACAGCCACCGCATCCGTGACAAAGTTCCGGGAAAACGAGAGCCTTTTTGAGTACGGCGATTGCGTGGTACTCGCAGACTTCTGCACACTTGCGGCAGCCTGTACATTTTATCTCGTCCACAACCGGGACCAGGATGCCAGCGGATTCAGTGGATGTGATTTCCGGCTTGAGAAAGATATGGCCGTTCGGTTCTTCGACATCGCAATCCAGATATTGAACCGATTGGTTCATGCTGGCGAGCATCCACGCCAGGTTGACCGCCACAGTGGTTTTGCCTGTTCCGCCTTTTCCGCTTGCGATGGCTATGTTCATGGTTTTAAAAGATAATCTGCTATTGCCCTGTAGAGTGTACTGACGGCAAGAATCGCGCAGTGCCTTCCTTCTTCAGGTTTGCATTCTCCAGATCTGATGATCTCTCCTGCGCTTATTGATAAAGCATCAGTTACTTTCCGGCCTTTTGCGCTGCGAGCAACAGCTCGCCCGCAGGAGCGTGTGTTTTTACATCCATCTGTGTAGTATTTCACATCATCAATCGTGTCGTTGGTAACAACGATATAGAACTCCATTGTATCTCCACACGGCCCTTGAATCGTTCCAGCGGCAGTAGGATCATTCATGCGGCCAAAAAAATCATCTTCCTTGCTGTTGTTCATCTGTCATCTTTTTGTTTTGTGCAGCCTGGCATAAGCCCGGCATGCAGGGCAGGCGCCCTCGATCTTTCGGAGCGCCTTGGCATACTTGCTGCCAGGCCATATTCGGGCGCAAATACAGAAAGGACATATTCCACAAAAAAATGCCAGGATACGGGTTGAAATGTTATGTTCTGCATTCATTTTGTGTAATTTTCGATTGTCGTAGTGAGATCCTCTTCTTTAGTGAGTCCTGAGAATCTTGCCACTTCTTCGCGGTCTCTCAGGATAATCAAAGTAGGGATGCTTCTAAAACCGAATTTATCGGCTACTTTTGAATGTTCGTCCACATTATATTTCCCGACTTTTGCCTTGCCTGTTACCGCTGCCGCAACCCGATCGATAATTGGTCCCTGTGTTCGACACGGGGGACATCTTGGTGCCCAGAAATCGATCAAAACTACACCTTTGCCTGTTTCTGTTTCAAAATTGGCATCAGTCAATTCAATGACATTCTCGCTCATCTTTCCCTCTTTTCCTTCTCCATTCGAACATCCGGCAATCGCGACTGATAGTCCTAAGACGGTATAAACAAAGTAATGTTTCAATATCATATTTATGTCCGGTTCTTTGACCACGGATTACACTGATGACCAAACTGCCGTCATTGATATCCGTGCCATACGCGGCGAATTATCATTTGTCGTGACAATTCATTTTCCCGTCGGAACTGATTCTAAGTCCTTAATTCGATTGTGAATGCCTTCCAGAGTATTACCAAGACGTTCAGCCTGTTTTCTTAATACATCAATCTCTTTTTCGGGCGTTGTAGTTACGATATTTGGTATACCTGTGTGCTGCCATCCTGTCATCCCTGTTGCGTAGAACATGTTTCTTCGTCCGTTTCCGCCCCCGCGGCCCCAGAACCCTCGGCCACATCCTCGTCCCGACATTGGATTTGAATACCCTGCCGTTCCGTACCCAGCACAAAATCCTGCAGCTCTTCCTGTCATTGATCCCATACCCATTGGTCCAGTTCCATCTCCTCTTGGCATTGTTGCCTCCTTTTTATTTACACTTCTTATTTTAACGTCCACCCACTTGGCCACGTTTGTTGCCGCGTCTCAGGGCTCTTCCTCGCCTGCCGCCACCTCTCCCTCGGCCGGTTCCGGCCGAGGGGCCCTTTCGCTGTCCGCCGCCGCACGAACCGCGTCCGCGGCCTGTACCTGCACCACGTCCGGTTGGACCAGTTCCATCATTTCTTGGCATTGTAGTTTCTCCTTTTGCTTGATCTTAGTTATTTTGTCTTTCAAAAAACAGACGGCAAAAACAGTGTCCATCCTTGGCTATTTCCTTTTTCCAGGCCGGGCAGGGACAAATTACGTCTTTAGCTGGATTCAAGGGATGGGATTGCTTGCAGGGACAAAACAATTTTCCGCTGCTTACCATGTTTTCGGTCATGAGTCCGAGGACTTTCTGAACCCGTTCATTATCAGGATTGATTATCAATTTGTGTGTAGTCGCCAGCTTCTGCATTTTCTGCAGTATTTTCCTGTAATGAGCTGCGTGTGTTGTCCATGGATTAGATTCCGGCTCCTTGCATGAATGATTTTTTGTTCCGTGGCATTTCTTCTGGTTTCTTTTCGTTCTCACATCCAGTGTCCTTCAACATTTGCCGCCGTGGCCTCTTTCAATTCGCCGTTCTTGAATTTTTGAATTGCCTCCGAGACAGTTCCTCCTGGACACAGATAGACCTTTATCCGTGCAGCGTTGAGAGTCCTGAATGCCTTTGGGCCGGCATTGCCGGTAATTACAGCCTCGGCGCCGAGCCTGGCTACCGTTTCTGCTGACTGGATACCTGCGCCCTGTGCAGCATTAAGGTTTTGTTCGTTGTCGTGCGCGGTGGTTTCGCCTGAGTCAGTGTCGGCTGTGATGAAGTACTTGGCTCGTCCGAAACGAGGATCCACATCGCTTGAAACATCTTTGTTCGTGGCTGTTATTGCTATTTTCATGTTTATTATTTTCCTGATAGTCCCCGGCATTAGTTATGTCTTTACTAGAGGATTCTCTCTGCCTTTCGTGCATCCTTGTCCATTTCGCCATCTGCCTCGTTCATTGTTACATCCTCGTCTTCGTCCGCAACATCCAGGCATGCTTAATGCTGGATTAGGCAAGGTTCCCTTCAGCCATGCATCTATTACCTGGTCTATGTCCCCGGCCGTAAAAGCCAATACCCTGATATTCCTGGCGGTCAGCATATTCGCAAGCGGGTTAGAGATGGCTCCACAGATCAAGACCTGTGGTCCCAGTTCTGCCAGCCTTTCCACTTGAACCAGTGGATCCGTGCCTGGCAAAGATTCCTCTCTTCTCGTAACAACACTGCCGTTGTCAATGTCCAGTATTTGGATTTGCCGGGTTACATCAAATACCGGTGATATCCTTCCATTCCACGTTGCTAATGCTATTTTCATTTATTTTTACTTCTCATCTTGTTACCTAATCTATATCACAAATCGTGCCAAGTGACGCTAAGGCTGATAAATGCATATAACATATTGCTGTTCAATCTATTACAAATATACCTAATGATTATATTTATCTGAGATAAAGTAGCTTTAATGCTACTGTGCTGGAGTATAAAGAGCATTTGTGCGACCCTGCTGCTTTGTGTTGATCTGGCTTTTGGGGAAAGAGTTATGGATACGATTAAGTTGGTCCATAAGCATTATCGCTTTGAACGTCCATCATGCTCGGGAAGATCATGGCTTCTGAGAACTGCTCATGAAATCCTTCCGCCGTGGAGAGATCCACGTGGTTTACTTGACGTGCAAGTTCCTCTCCATGTCTCCGTACTTCAGTGGAAAGCAACGCAGCCTTTGCTCCGGCAAGCGATGCATTCCCAATATACCGGATTCTATGATGATCTATTCCCGCAGGCAGCAAGCCGATGCGCTGGGCGCTGCTGCGGCGAATGAAATTGCCGAACCCGCCGGCAATCAGAACCGTCTTAAGGTCCGACACTTTAATACCGGCATTCCTTAGCAGGATGGCAATGCCTGCGCGGATCGCACCACTGCCCAGCTGTACTTCGCGGATATCGCGCTGGGTTAACAACACCGGCGGAACTATTTTGCCCGGAGTAGCTTCGGCGATCACGAAACTGGTTTCGCCATTCTCGTCTGATTGCAATCTCCTGGTAAAAGTCGGTGCCAACGCTTGCGGCAACTCTTCTTTGGGTAGTAGCTGACCTTCGGGGGTTACAATACCATGACTCAACAATTCGGCCACAAGATCAATCAGTCCACTGCCGCATATGCCGGAAGGGATCACATTCCCGATGACTTCCACGCGAACGTCGCCATCAAAAATCACCTTTTCTATAGCACCGGTGGAGCCTCTCATGCCGCACTCTATGCGTGCGCCTTCAAATGCAGGCCCGGCTGCTGTTGATGCAGCGTAGAATTTATCTTTATGTGCGAGAACGATTTCTCCATTGGTGCCTATGTCCACCATCAGGGTCGGCTCCTTAATTCCGTACATGCCTGTTGCCATCATTCCGGCTACAGTATCTCCGCCTACAAATCCTCCAATTATGGGGAAAATATATGCGAGCGCTCCATGATGAATTGGAATGCCGAGTTCGACTGCGGGTACAAGAAGACCTCCTGTATGCGTCGGAACAAAAGGCAACTCTCCAAGTTGTGCCGGGTTAATCCCGCATAGAATGTGTTCCATTGTTGTATTGCCGGCAAATGTTGCTTCGTAGATGTTTTCTCGGCTTATTCCGTTTTCGACGCATAAAGCATCAATCATGCTGGCAATCTCGCGAATTATGGTCAAACGCAGTTCATCAAGGTTTTCCGGGCGCATTGCAGCGTGCTTGATTCTTGAAAGAACGTCGTCTCCAAAACTGACCTGGGGATTCAGTCGGGATGCTACTCCGATCTCTTTCCCGTCTCTGAGACTCAGCATCTGGCCGACTATTGTTGTTGTTCCGATATCAAAAGCTACCCCGAAGCAACGGCCATTTGTATTGCCGGTTTCAAAATCAAGCAGGCGATGGTCTGACAGAACGGCAGTACCTTTAAACCCTTGTGCGCGCAGGGTTTTGGAAACATGCCGGACCATGTGCAGGTCGGCTTTGAAAGGCCCTATGCTTCGCTCCAGTCGCAGCAAGTCGGAAGCATCATCTTCCAGTGTAGGCGGTGAAAGTTCCACGTATACCTTGCGGATTGCCGGTAACACTTCTTTGGTGATAGATGACTCTGCGGTTGCAAGGATTTGATGAGTGCCTCCAAACAGTGATGCTTGAGGTACAAAAACAACAATATCAGTTTCGATTGGATTCTGACATGCAAGGCGCCATCCATCTCGTAGTTCCTGATCAGAAAACTTTTGTTTGTCCGCAGAGGTCGGAGCGCCGGCATTTGACATCACCTGGATGCGGCACTTGCCGCACGTGCCTGATCCGCCGCAGGGCGTTTCGACTACCAGTCCGGCATGGGCGGCGGCTTCAAGGATCATTGTGCCGCGGAGTACAAATACTGATCGGCCCTGTGGTTGAAAAGTAACTCGCAACTGTATTTCCATTTTATAGTGCTCCAATGCCATAGAATTGATTTCTTCGCCATCTTTCGTATTCTGCCCATTCCTTCTGTTTGTCGAGCAGAGGCTCGACCCGTTTGCCGATAAGTTTGATGACCAAATCATCATTTGCCAGTAATGGCCGATTCGAAATAGTGCCTTGCATAAGAAGCTCATAAGCCTCATTAATAAGTTGGAATTGTTCCGTATTACCGCCGGCCTTGTCAGGATGATAACGGTTTGCCAGTTTCCTGAACGCCCGCCTAACATCGCCAGGCGTTTTCCCCAGTGTCAGGAGAACCAGGCGGGCTCTTTCATCCAGAGTAGTACCCCTGATATCATCGATGCTCTCGTTTATTTTAGTTAATGTCTTCACGACGGTTTAGTAAACTTCTCATCAAAGGCAATTTTCATTTGATGTGCTTCTTGAGCACTGAAATCAGCTCTGCTTCAGACTTTACGCCTACGAATCGCTCAACTTCCTTGCCATCCTTCAGAATAATAAGGGTTGGGATACTTCTGATTCCAAATTGTTCGGCCGATTTGGGTGTCTCATCTACATTGCATTTGCCGACTTTTGCCTGGCCAGCCATGGCAACGGCCACCTTCTCGATAATGGGGCCTTGTATCTGGCATGGACCGCACCAAGGCGCCCAGAAATCAACCAGGGTCACGCCCTGGCTTGTTTCCGCATCAAAATTAGTGTCTGTCAGTGTTAACTCGTGTGTTTGTTTTGGGACATCTGAATTGTTGTTATTTGTTGTCACAGTATTTTCTTTCTTTTCTTGCTTGTTTGAGCATCCGTTTACCATCGCAATCATTGTCGCAACTGCAATGCTTATGCCAAGTTGCACTAAAACCCGTTCTCGCGTCTTTCTTCTTTTACCCATTCTGATTTCCTTTCTCCTTTTCACTAGAAGACGTTCTTTCCCCAAATCTTAAGCCTACGAAACCTGCATTTTTCACAAGCCCTTCTCTGGGGCGGCGGTATCTGCTCACCCTTTGGTTGGGGCGTTCAAACAGACAACTTGTAGCACGGTTCAAGTCGAAGCCGGATTGTTCCGCTTTCTTAATAATCTGATGTGCAGTGTAGAACCTTGCAGATGAATAGAAGGGGTGTCCCTCTGCGCCTTTCTTGGCATAGATTTTTCCCCAGGCGCTGTCCTTTGGAACCAGACCGATAATCAAGTATCCATCGTTTCTTAATATCCTTCTGCATTCTTTTAAGGCCCTCAGAGGTTCATTGAGGAAACAGATGGTCACCACTAGGAGAACTGCCCCAAATTCCTTGTTTTTAAACGGCAGCTCTTCTGCTTTGCCTGTGCGAGTCGAAATACCGCGATCCGAAGCGTATCTCAAAACTGCCGGGCTTGGGTCGATGCCGACGTCAATATCTAGCGCAGACGCAAATCGTCCTGTTCCGACGCCCACCTCCAGACACGGGCGCGGCATTTCTATCATAAGCTGGCGAAGGCATTCCGCCTCAACCTGAAAGATGCGGCTCCCTTTATCGCTTTCAAACCATGAATCATATTGTGCAGCCATTCGCTCAAAAGGGGCCGAGCCTACGGAATGCTGATAGCCGTGTTTGGACACTGATCTATACATTGTCCGCAATCCACACATTTTTCCTCGTCTATTTTTGCCTTGTCATTTTCCAGACTGATTGCCTGAACCGGGCAGATATCCACGCATAGCCCGCATGCGGTACATTTCTTCTGATCAACCTTCGCTGCCATAACCATCGTCTCCTTTTTTATAACACTCTGCTTTGTGGTCAATAATAAGTACACCGTTCAAATGATCAACTTCGTGTTGAATGACACGAGCTAATAATCCTTCAACCTTGAGTTCAATTTTCTTGTTTTTCTCATTGATCGCCCGTACCCAGATGCTAGATGGACGGCTGATATCCATAACAGTAGATGGCAGGCTCAGGCACCCTTCTTCCATTATTTTTCCTGCTCGATCCGACTCCAGAATCAATGGATTTGCCCACAACAATGTCTGATCGTCCACTTCGGCTACAATCAGTTGTTTTGAAAGTCCAACCTGTGGAGCTGCCAACCCGATTCCTTTCCATTGCCGCATGTGTTTGAGCATTCGTCTTAATAATCTGCGTTCATTTTCTCCGACAAACCCCACAGGCTTTGTTTTTACACGCAATACTGGGTGGGGATGTGTAACAATCTGCATGACTTTTTAGCTGAATGGATTATCGTTCCCGGGTCATTGTTCTGCCACACTCTGGACATTCAACCTGTGCACATGGGACGCCTTGTTGATGTGGAATGGTTTTTCCGCAATTCGGGCACACACAGTTACCGCCGGATCCCATTGCAAATCCGCCCATTCGTCCCTGTCCCATTCCCCTGCCTTTACCGCCCATCCCGCGCCCTGTTCTCGGTCCAGTTCCCATTGGTCCAGATCCATCTCCTCTTGGCATAGCTTTCTCCTTACTGTTGTGTGCTGTTTCGTACACCGGTCTACCTTGCAGACCGGCAAATCCCTTTATTTTATTCTGCCCATTTCCTTCGCGCTGAAGGATGCAGAAACCTTCGCCTCTGCCTGTCATTGGGCCTTGATTCAAAGGTCCTGTTCCGTCTCCTCCTGGCATTACCGCGTCCTCCTTGATACTTCTGATACGACCTCTACTTGTTCCCTCTGGTGCTTTTGCTCCCTACTTTATCTCTCTAATTTTCTCCTCTGCCTTGGCGTAGATGTTTCATCCACAAGTATCCATTATTCTTATTGTCGTGAATATCACGAAGCGTGCCAAGTATGCCCTGTGCCAGATAATATCGTGTAAAGCATTATCATGCAGTGTTATACTGATAACTGGATTCTCGGAATGGCAAAGGTCAGAGTAGCCGATGAGCAACTGTAAAACGAGAATAGAGGCGCAGTATTGCGCCTCTATTTTGTCTTTCGTCGAAAGCGCCCATCTTGTTCAGGAAGATCAATCCCGAAAGCTTTGATCTTGCGAAATAAAGTACTCTTGTGTAGGCCGAGAGCACGGGCAGCAGCCAGGCGGTTAAATCCATGATCCTCCAAAGCCTTGCGGATAGCTTGCTCTTCGGCGGCTCGCGACTGTGCGGCCATTGTATCACCGACCGGAATGCTTGGAACGGATACGCGTCCGGACAATTCCGGCGGCAGGTGAATGCGTTGTATGCGACCTTCGCCGCAAAGTACAAAAGCCCGTTCAATAAAATTTTCCAGTTCCCGTACATTGCCGGGATAATCATGTGCCATCAGGATGGTCATGACGTCGGCGGTTACTCCTGCAACCGATTTGTCCTGGCGTCTGTTGAACCGCGCTATGAAATGTTCAACAAGCAGGGGAATATCCTCCTTGCGTTTCCGTAACGGAGGCAGCTCCAGCTTTACAACATTCAGGCGATAGAACAAATCTTCCCGGAAAATGCCTTTACGTATCTGTGCTGACAAATCACGATGAGTTGCCGCTATGATGCGAACATTGGCATGTAGAAGTTTTGTCCCACCCAATGGTTCGTAAGTCTTCTCCTGTAACACGCGAAGCAGGCGTACCTGAAGCGCTGAGCTGATGTCGCCGATTTCGTCGAGGAACACCGTGCCTCCTTCTGCTAAAGCAAAACGCCCAGGCTTGTCTTTTCCCGCTCCCGTAAAAGCGCCCTTTACATAACCAAACAGCTCTGATTCCAGGAGAGTATCAGGCAATGCTCCGCAATTAATCGGTACAAACGGGTTGTTTTTGCGTGGACTCAAATTGTGTATGGCACGTGCCAGAAGTTCTTTGCCGGTGCCTGTCTCCCCGTGAATCAGCACTGTCGCATCACTTGCGGCAACCTGTGGTAAAACGTCGAAAATACGCTGCATAGCCGCGCTGCGGCTTACCAGATCACCCACCTGGAATCGGCCCTCCAATTCCTTGCGCAACTCTTCCACAAGGCTGAGGTCGCGAAACGTTTCAGCACCTCCGATGAGCTGTCCTGTTTCATCCGTCAGTATTGCCGTGGATACGCTGATAGGTATACGACCTCCCTCGGCCGTAACGATAAACGCCGATTTATTGATGATCGGTTTGCCGGTTTTAACCGTATGTCGTAGAGCGCAATCAGCCTCGCACATGCTGGCCCGGAAAACCTCTGAACACGGTTTTCCTATGGCTTCCTCCCTCCGAATGCCTGTAATGATTTCTGCCGCGCGGTTGAAGGAAGTAATACGCCACTCGGTGTCAACGGTGAAGACACCATCCGATATGCTCTCCAGAATGCTTTCAGCTCCTGTATGCAGGGAACCTTTGTTGATCAGAATCTTCTTCATTACAATTTAACTTTTAAAGCATTTATAAGTATCTTTATCTCTTTTATGGATAAGGAATCCTGTAAATATTACGGTCAAAGACATAGCATTCAAGGGTTGCAGTCTCAAGTATATAAATCCAAGCATGTGTTGCATGTGGGCCTTCGTTGATTGCAGATTCCGGTAGAATGGATT
>Ga0156394_1207_pt1 | contig 12278 bp, 7 predicted proteins | sample RifOxyA3_FD_108038 | JGI IMG/M metagenome (GOLD analysis project Ga0156394, IMG submission 108038) | Lentisphaerae bacterium RIFOXYA12_FULL_48_11 | reverse complement strand
AAATCGCGCCTGTTAATTCTTTTCATATCGCTTATCTCCACCAGTTCTTACATCACCGCAATTACACGAAACAAGCTATTCCCGTACTCCCGAAAAACATGCCAATATAAAAGCGGGTTGTGGCCGAATTTAGAGCATATCATGACTAATGTTGCGTTGCTTATGCTAAACAAATCGCCAGAAAGCAGCTCACTTTTCCGGATCAATTGCCGCGAAACCAGAATCACATGGAATCAACCCCTTTTCCTGATCCGGACGTGCTAGAAAAATACGACCGGACAGTTTCCTTTCAGGCAGTTTAATTCCGCGGGCCACAAGAAAACTTCCATCTGAAAATCCAGTAATTCCAAGAGAGCAATCGAATACATATTTCCCAATCAGTTTGAAATTCTCATCGGTCTTCAGGAGAACCTGCGGCTTTCCATAACAACCGAACCACCAGCGACCGCAGGAAAAGGTCGCCGTCTGAATGCCACGTGAAGTATAACCGCTGTTAATAACGTGTCTTTTGACAAACCTGAAGTCTGGATCATATTCATACACATGGTTTTCTTCGACACCGTCCGGCAACCCGCCGACAATTATAAAATTCCTGTCACGGTACGCCATCCCGCCGGCGCCATAAATCACTTCAGGGAGTTTATTCCTGGAAATTTCAGAAAGATCGTCGGCATTATAAACATAAACCCACGAATCAGCGGCCGTTCCGCCCGGGTCGTTGAATTTCCCAAGATTAACGGCAACATAGAGTTTTCCATCGCGATAACAAAGGTCGCCGTGATGACTCGCCACAGGTATTTGCTTCAGTACACGTCCATCGGCATCCGTTTTCACCAGCACATCGGTAAAAGACCAGAAGATCGAACCTTTCCCGTCAATACATATTCCCTGGAGATGTTTTGCATAACTTCCCTCACAGATAACAGTCTTGAAGATACCCGCCTGCTGTAAATCCAAATCTTCTATACGCAAATTCTCAGACTCACCCGCAAAAGAATGGACAGCCCCGTCTTTTCTCATCTGACGTATATTCTTAAACAACACATCTTTCACACCCGCCTTCACCATGACCGCATATTTTGCCCCCAGAGAGACCACGTTATTAACAACAATGTTTCGCAGATTGCCTCTCTCGTATCCGGTCCCGTAACCTGTATATATTTTCACACATGCTTCCCGGCTGGACGCGGCTTTTTCACATATATTCTCAATCAGGACATTGTAAACCTTCGGAGACGTCGCCAGGCATATCACTCCATGATGCTTCCCTGTTGTGTTTATATTCCTTATGACAATGTCATGAATATCGGCATCGGAGCCGCTTTTGAAATCCTTGCCCATTGCCTGCATGGACCATATGTATTTTGAATTTGCAGAAGCAACACTGGAATTCAGAGCAGTACATGCGACCGTATCATCGCTGGTTGTACCGGAAATATTTTCAACAAAACAGAAGGAACATCCGTTCCTGAAATCAATACCGTCCCCGTTTTTTACATTGGTGTTAAACACTATATCATGCAGATAGCCGTACTTGCAGCCCCATTCCTGGGATATTGCCCAGCAATGGGTCTTCTGCATGGTAAATCCGGAAATCTCATAATGCTGTACCCCGGCCATCAGTATACCAACCGTACGCCAGCCAAAGAAATCACCCACCCATTTTTCAACAACCCCCGTTTTGGGATTGGCCGCTGTATATGGATTGTCCGTACCTTCAATTATCGCCCCGTTAACTCCCGTTATCTTTATATTTTCAACCGGCTCAAGCGACAGACACGGGCCATTCGGTTCCTGCGGGTTCGGCTTGATTCCTGCACTTCTTATAATGTTGTCAAACGCCCCGTCACCCAGTTTCAATTTACATGCATTGATTTCAAGTTCCATGTTGGAGGGAAGGAGTATTGCCCTGTTTATTATCCAATCCTGGGAATCCAGAACAATTACAGCAAATATGTTCGAGGGTCGTGAAGAAGCAATAGCGGCTTCTATCGCCTCAGAATGCGTGCGCCCCTTGAGAAAATCCGCCGCCCTTATGCGGTTAACATCCGGATTTTTCTGGACATAGAGCCTTGCAAATTCTGCACCCGAAAGCCTCTCCATTGTTCCGCATTCCACGTCTTTAAACTGAGCGGCAAGAAGAGCCGGCTTTCCAATCAAGAACTCCAGACAAAGAAACGAAAACATCGTCATTGATAACATTGCTGATAAATTTCTTTTCATTTTTTTATTACAGAAAAAAGGCAACACCTGTACTCCCGAAAAACACGCCTAACCCCACAAGCACCAACCCGCAGAAAACAAATAATGCGCGATAGATCCACGGCGGGCAGATTCGCCTGCCTGACGCAACCGCAGCCGCAACAAGGCTGTACCATGCCAGATCCGAAAGGATGTGGCCAAGGTAAAAACTGACCAGTCCTGCCAAACCCAGCTTAAGCGCCGATGCCGCAAGCCCAAGGCCGATTGTCGCCCACCATAACGTCCAGTATGGATTCGAAACCGATGTGATGATTCCAGTCAGAACCGGTCCCCTAACAGCCATACGTTTATCCCCACAGTAACTCAGCGCTTTTTCCACGGCTGCCTTTGCCGTCAGGGCCATATGTATTCCCATGGCAATTAACAGCAAACCTCCAGCCAACCCGAGCACAGCCATGACTAGTGGAAGTGTAAGCCACCTGGCCAGACCTGCAACGATCGCAATAAGAAGGCTGATTTCGAGTATTGCATGCCCGAGCATGATCAATGGTCCCGCCCAGAAACCACGCTTCATGGTTTCGCTTATTGTGGCAGTAAGCACCGGCCCAGGCGACAACGCACCGGATAACGTGATAACAAAAGTACTCCAGAACAAGAAGAACAGCTGGCTTACCATATCACACAACCTGTTTCCTTATCTTAACAAACAAGTCTTTTCGATTTGCCATAACTCGTATACCTGTCACTTGGCACCACAGCTGAAAAGCTGCGGTGGCTTGACGGTTAACACGATCTTCTCGCCTTCTACCCCCATGTATCCGCCCCATCCGACTCGAATCGAAGTAACCTTTGAAAGATCCATTGATCCACTGGTTTTGCCAAACGGCTTAAACTGATTAAAAAGCGCATACGCACGGCTGGGACCCGGAACATTAAGGTAGCGCCCGATTCCGGTTATGTATTCCCCGCCATCCTTAGTACATATGAACACAAGCAGTTCTGCTGGTGTTTTCTGTCCAGTCGGGACGAAAGAATCCAGCATCAACCCAATGCTGTTCCTCAGATCAAGAGGTTCGGCATACTTGAATGCCATGAAAAGGAAAACATCTACCTGCCCTTTCTTCAGCGTCGCGTCCGCACACCATCCACGCTCGTTGTCACCAGACAGTTCTGACTGGACATGCTGGCCCTGTCCGACGGTCGGTTTCAATGCCGGGAGAGGTGAACATGTCATCTTCAGGTTCGATTCGACTTTTCCATTCAATTTTGCCGGCACACCAGTCTTATTTCCGCGGAAAAGCATTGCCCCATAGGGACCCAGCTTAACAGCCACTTTTGTTCCATCTGAAAGCTTCTTCATGGTTCCAACAACCGGATCCCACTGCTCTTCAACTCCTTCCCCACAGAAACGAATTTCTCCATTCCACTCTTCCGCGCCATCGTTGATTGCAAGAAAGACGTCATGCCCATCAATACGGCGATGCGTAATCTTCACCGGGGCTTTTGCATCAACGCAGGCCACATCACGTTCAAGCAGCGAATCTATCATCTGCGGTACAAGCCCAATCATACCCGCCGGAAGAAATATACCCAGCCCGCCTGCCTTATTGGTCATAATGCAAGGTGCATCACCCGCGCCAAAGAGTGTACTACCAATCGTCTGTACTCGTGCAGACGGAAGTTCTTTCTCGCTGTTTGAGGGTGTGGCACCAATTGCAACCACTATCCCTCCCTTGCGCCAGAATTTCTCCACATTTTCCCAGGCTTCAAGGGGCATTGTGTCAACAGCAGGCAGAACCAGCACTCTCCAGGACAGATCACCATATTTCAAAACATCCCCCTTTACCCTGGCATCACACAACGCCCTGCTGTCCACATAGGTAAAATCACGACTGGCCCCGTAGAGTGTTGCACTAACCCCATCAAAGATGTTCTCAACTCGACGGGCAGCCGCCTCGCTGGTCGCCCCATGAAAAGCCGGCACGAATTTAGGCCAGATACTTTCTATCGGATAGAGTACAGCGATATCCGCAACCTGATGTCCACCGGCCATCATGGTCGAGCAGCGCCCTATATGCAGGTTCAGCCGCCTCAACTGATCGTCAGTCAAATCCTTGAAAGCATAGTAACTGGTGAGCGTGTTGATACCGCCCCAGATCAGCCGGTTACATGTTCCCCTGATCTCATCCTCCGAGACGATGTATACAGGTCGCTTGTCATCTTCCTTCCGATAACGCTGGCTGTGATCTGAAACTTCACACATTGTGTACCTGCGCCCCTCAAGATCGGCAACGCTGCTGATCAACCTGGCAATGTGCCACGGCACATGCGAAGGAATACTCGTCAGGCAATCGATGCTCGGAGCATCAAGGCGCCGGACACAGCGGAAAAAATCACCGTAAAGCGGAACATGCCCAACCAGGCTCTCTTCCATCAAGAGGTGTCCGCCGGACGCAAGTCCATGTTTTCGACACCACGTCTGGATCTGGCCGAAGAAATTTTCTGAAACAAGATTACCCACCATGTTCCAGAATTCATAACGAATAAGAGCACCAACTGGACCAGCCTCCGCCACGAGCGCGGGTAACAGCGGTCGCAGGTCCCTGCCACAACGTTTCTTGAATTCCTGCTCTATTGTCAGCGACCACGGAAGGACACGGTATGGCATTGGGCGCATCCAGAGATTCATCAGGGACGGCTCGTCGGTGAATGTTGAAGTGAAATATTCCCCAAGATCCTTGCCCAGTTTTTCGGCGTAGCGATCATGCGTCACCTCCAGAAACCGGGCGGTTGGTTCGGGCGTAAGCAGATCAATGCATGGCTTCTTGTATGCCAGGCTGACCGCCGCATGGGTACCTTCATAGATCAAATCATCGGTCATTGCGACAACAAACCAGTCTCCGGCAGGCGCCTGCCACGTCAGATTTCCACCAGAAACCGACGATGCCAGATCCTTCATTCCGCCCAGAACAACAATACCATCACGTTTGGGAAGAGCTGCAGCCAGTACCAGCTTGCCGGGGGGTAAGGGAAGTGAAACAGTCCCGCCACAGACATTCGTCTCGGCAATCAGCAATCCTCGAGCAGCCCATTCGGGGTGGCCGCGCAGAGTCAGGTCGCGGGCACTGCCCGACGGATATCCGCATTCGTCATAAAGCCACATAGCCATGCCTGCCGCCTTCGCCATTTTCACCCCGCGCAGAAAAGCAGGCCATTTTGTTTCATCATCCACATATCCCTGGAAGGCAACATTACCTGCGAATCCACCGAAACCTCTTTCAGCCAGCCACAGCAACTGCTTATCCTGTGCATCTGGCTTTTCCTGCTGGGCATGGATAATCTTAAGGATGCGCGCTGACGGCGGCGGATCAGCAAAACGTTCAGCCAGCGGCCTGCCTTCCACGGGTAACGGCGTGATCACGCTGGGAGAAGGCACGTCTGCCGCCATGCATAGTGGAACAATTAATCCAGCCAGGGCTGCGATCCGACAACTAGTATTCATTTGTATTCCTTTCTCAGACTGGATTGGCACGAACGGTTCAGGTTTATTCCAGTTCCGCAGCCAAGCCGGCGAGCCACTCATCAATTTTTTCCGATGGTATCTCAAGCTTCCGCATCTGCATATCCGACTTTGGATATCCGCCTACTTCATCCTGTGAGTCAATAACCCGGCCTTTCCTCTCAACAAAATTCCGGATAATTCTGCGATCAACATCATCCCTGTCTTTCGGGCGTGCACCTGCATGCTGAACAATGAAATTAACCACTTCTCCGGATGGCAGCGCCCGCAGGCCTTCAGGCCAGACCGGTTTTGAATCAAGACGTTTAATCTCGCCTGAAACCAGCGGCGCAGGAGCGCCATCAACACGGAATGCAATATTGTCTTCGAGATACGAATCACCCTTCCTTGACACAAGCGCAAGATCCTTTTTCGTACTGGCGCCATGAATCAGGACATTACCAACAACGCTGACCCGGCAATTGGTTGGCGAGAACTTTGCACCGCTCCATTCCTGTTCCGAAAAATTCATCTGGATTGCCACGGAACCTGGATCGTAAATGACATTGTTTACGATCACTCCCGTGGTGTGCGCCTTGAAATAGGGATTCCGCTGAACATTGTGCGCATAAAGATTTCCTATTATCGCAATATCCTGACAGCAATCATGAATCAAGGATCCCTTTGAGTGTTCGCCCTTGGCATGGGATGACTTGCTCAACCCCTCTGCAATGATACAGTTGCTGAATGTGATCCTGTGCGCCGTTGACTGCGGTCCTTCAAGTCTGGGGCCCGATGCGCTCAGGTTCTCATCAACCGCCCAGCTGAGCGAGCAATGATCAACAACAACATTATAAGCATTGCTTCCAGCAGCACACAGCCCGTCAGGTTCCCATCCACTACGTTTAGATGTGCCCGCATCGCCAGGCCGTATACGAATGTGCTGAATAATGGCGTCATGCGCCTGGACGGAGAATGACCCACGGATCAGCGTAATACCAGGCGACGGCGCAGTCTGTCCGGCAACGGTCACAAAAGGCTCGGTAACCTTAAGCGATGATTTCTTGAGATCTATCACCCCTCCCACCTCAAAAACAACTGTCCGTGGCCCCTTTATCTCAAGCGCAGCCCGCAAAGATCCCGGACCGGAAACATCCAGGTTTGTTACGCGGACAATCTGACCACCACTGCCGCCTCCGGTAACGGCAAAGCCATGTGCGCCAACCTTCCTTGTAAAAGAATCAGCGGCCATAAGCTGCACAGAAAGAGAGAGAAGCAGAATACAAACGGGAAGAAGATTTCCACGCACATCAACCTCTTTTCCAGAAGAATTTCAACCGGCCCCAGGTAAGACACGAAACCGGGATTGTAAACACAGGACAGATCAATGAATGATTCAGCGATAGTGTTATTTCCAAAGCCCTGTGTTCGCTTCTTGCTGGGAGTTTTCTATCAGAAACGCTGGCGATGTCAACGCCCAAGCAAAAAGGAACGAAGAGACTGCGGCTTAGCCCGCAGTCTCTTCTGTAGCGTACGCTCTCGTCAGCGCATTACTCTGAACAAGTCACGGCGAAATCGCTTACGCTTCTTCGACCACCTTCATCCCCATTGCTTCCGCCAGCGCATATACCGGATCTTTAAGATCACCATAACATGTCACCCGGTGCCAGCCCCACTGATCCCATGAAGTGAAGAGCTTCTCAATGTCACCCAGCGGCTCTCCTGAAAGCTTTGTACGGCATGCACGGTCATCAGGGTCGTTCGCGACCACCCTGCTCCTGTGCATGAGGATCTCCTTCTTCCCCTGGTCCGCTTCAAGAGTTGTCGTAAGGTAACCTACAGGCAGAATCGAACGCACAGCCGCACCCTGTCGGTCCTCGGAGTGAGTCATGATCTGGAACGGATTGGTTTCACCCTTTGGTCCGAATGCCCGATTGGACGCCACGCAGTGTGCGTAAACGATGTGCCCCTTCGAGGTGTCGATTATCGGATCAGAGATGTAACCCGGCCGTCCCTGGGTAAGCGCATTGACCGTTACCATTGTTGCAGTTGAACGGACATCACACTCACAGGCGCCAACCAGTCCCTCGTTGACAAGCTCGTGGAACCCCAGGCACGGATAGGCATGAATATGCCCGCCGTAGAAACCGCCGAGACAATTTATGGTTATGGCATTCGCGCCGTGTTTCTTTAGAACCGCCTTCATCCCGAGATACATGGCGGCAGAAGTCTCAAGCGTCTCACGGCTGACATCCACAATAGCCGAAGCAGTTTTCTGCCAGCGGTCGGCAATGGCCTTTGATTCATCCTTGTCTGCAGCCGCCCATGCATCATTGATCTCAGAGAAGCCCAGGTTTACAAGCGGTATACCGAGCACAGTACTGTCCGGTTTCGGTTCATTGCTACGGACCGCCAGGATCTTTGATTCCTTCATGCGCTTGATACACTCGTCTGCTGAAAGACATTTCAGACTGTCAGGCTTACAGGTCAAATCGCCCGGTTTTGGCGTTTTATCTTTGCGCACCTTCGCCGTGGCTGCCACGAAATCAGAAACCGAACCGCCTTTCTTTACCAGGCCGAAACATTTCACAGCGTCAACAAGATCCTCTATCCGTGAAGACGCAACAAATCCGACATTGGGAACCTGCTTTCTGATGAAACCCGCTGTGTAAACCAAAAAGCCGCCACTTCCCCCGAACTGGAAGTCGGCATAGAGGACCGGCTTGCTTGACGTAGCTATTGTCTGGACCACCTTGTTCCAGCAGTTCATCTGGTACACAAGGTAGCCATCAATATTCTTTAACTTGTCATCATCAAGTATCTTCTTTGCATCAGCCTCACCTTTTGCGAGCGAAGAAACAAACTCAAATTCCGGGCAACTCTTTTCCAGTTCCGAGTTGATCCTATTCATCACGGGACCGAAATCAAAACCCGTGTTTGGCCAGTCCGGCCGTTCCTGTTTCTCTCCATGCAGGGAATATATGACATGAATTTTCGTCCTTCCTGTTTGCTCGGCCGCAAACAGACTTCTTGCCGGAAATGCAACGCCGGCAGCTCCAACACATGCAGCGCATCCGGACAGAAACCTACGCCTGCTCAAACCACATCCTGCACATCCCGTAACGATTACACTCTTGTTCATACCGCCTCCTTTTCAAGTTTCATTAGCGATACTAGTAACATTACCGATACCTACGTTAAGTGTCAACAATTGAAATCAATTATTTTACCAGGCATTACCGGCAGCGTAATTGACTCCCGGGAATCATATTGAGAAATGCGGAAACAATGACAACTCGACGAACCAACAGAAGTCCTCTCAGAACCGAGTCATAACCTGTCTCAGGGCAATGAGAACGATTGATAAAGAAGCGGCAAAGCCTCACGTAACGCGGCTTCGTTCTCGCCGGCATCGCCGCGATCGTATATCGAGAAATTTGATGTTTCAGATGTTAACTGAAATTTGAACAGCCCCTTATCGTCGACTGAAATCTTGCACGGCTTGAGAAGATTCGGCAGTTCTTTATCCGTGAGACTGACATCGGAAGCTGGAATAATTTTGAAAGCCCCATCCGCGCGGCGTACCAGGCGACGGTTGGCCACCCTCAGCCACACACACGTCTCCCAAACATTGTGCGATTTACGATACATGCTTTCGAGCTCACTCGCAGACCAATCCTCTTCAACGGCCCGCAGAAAATCCAGGCGCTTACTTTTCTCAAATGCATACACAAGATAGGAACGCAGTCGCGGGTTCATTTTTTCTACAAAATGCAGGTTTGGCAATTTCCAGAAACAGTTGTGCGGCCCGTAAGCAAATGGACCATCCTTGGTGGCACAAGGATAGATGGCAATCGGCAACGACGACCTCAACAGGCAAACTACAGAATGCGGATCGAGCGCAATATTCCATTCTTGAAACTCTGGCGACGAAGCTCCTGCGCACAGATGAATCAAACCCACCTTGGTCTTCATCAGTTCCGGCTCACGGTTATACGCAACAGCAACAGCCCGCGCCGATCCAAAGATAAGAATATCGACCTTCTCCTGTGATTCCCGCAGCGTCTTTAAAATCAGATCTATGCCCATTTGTTGAGAAGCAGGCACGTCGCGCATGACATCTTCAGGCGATTTCATCGCACTGAACGGCCCTACCGCAAACGGGACGCTCCGCCCAAACAGGTAATTGAGCTGAATAACCGGAATAAAACCTGGATCACGCGGCCCTCTGTTATCCCGCAACTGTGGATCAGCATGATCACTCACAGGTTTGCGAAACGCCTCTGTACAGTCAAGAATCACGGCCCTCAAGTCGACTTCAGGTAATGCATAGGCAGCGATAATATCCATGTTGTCGCCACAGTCCTGGTGCGGGTGGTAGAGATCAGTAACATTGATGACAGGTTTACGGCTGATTACATCTGCACCAACAGCAATGATACAATACGAAAGAAAGCCTATCACCGCGAATACAGCTTTGACTTGGTATCGCATGGACTCACTTTATACAAACATCAAACACATTGGCAAGACAACGGCAGAAGGATTTATCCACACACCCAGAAACACAACACCCGATAGCCAGCTCGCTTCCTGGCCGAAACAATACATTATGGAAATTCAAAGCTCGTTCCGGTATGTGCATCCATGAAAATCTCCGGAAAAGCTTTCCTCAATTCAGCAATCTCACGTTTTCCCGTACAATGACAGGGCGCCAGAACTTGCGTGTGATCCAAGCGAATGATTTCCCGCAGTTCTTGTTCAACAAACTTAATATGTTCGCCATCGGCTGATTCCATATGCATACCGCCAATAATTGCATAAACAGGCTTTTTCAGGTTTTTCCGTATAAAGGACAGTATATTGATCACACCGCGATGGCCACACCCCATTACAATGACAAGTCCTTTACCAGTCTCGATAGCCATTGAATTGTCATCCAGTATAAAATCTCTTTCCAGGTGACCATTAACCTGGACACGGGCCTGGGGAGGAATGGTTTCCTTATCGTTCAACATGGGAACTTCACCTGTAAGCCATATCCCTTCGTCAACCTTGGAAAGATTCTTTTGGAAATCAAAAATTACCCTGTATTTATTTTTCAATTCTTTTTCTGTAAAAGGAATACCTACAGGAAACATTCTTCCCAAAACCTTCCTTCCAAACACATCCGGATGAGCAACTATTTCCACGGGATGTCCTATGGCAGCCAATACTTGATCCAGTCCACCGGTATGATCGCGATGGCCATGCGATAAAAAGACCTTACTGACCTTTGAAAGATCCTTTTTCAGAACCACCGCATTGCGAACACAGGTACCAGACATCCCCGTATCATAGAGATAATCACTGCCATTCTTCTCAATCAACAAAGAGAAACCATTCTCCGCTTTGAGTCCTGGCACATTCCCATCGTTATTCTCAACCAAAATGGTCAGTTTTGTCCCAGCATGACTCATAGATATCGTTAACAACATTGAAAAAAGGGTTATCATCATTTTATTCATAAACACTCAACATCCTCCGAAACCTGACTACGTCTGCATCACTTTGCCAGTAACGGGATTACCAGATTCCACGTATTAGATGCGGCGCGGAAACCGCCGGGACCGTCGGCAGTAGCCGCAAAAAGAAATGCCGGCTTTCCATCCTGGAATAGCAACTGTGGCCGCTCCAGCGATCCCTGTGTCGTCTCTTTTCCGTCACTCCAGCGCACGGTGCGGGAATATGCCTTGGGTTCTTTCGGCAGGGTCCAGGAAAGACCGTCGGAAGACAGCGCATGTATGCCCGCATGTTTCTCCCCCGTTATGCCGCCGGTCATATCCTTGGCAATCATTTCAAAGCCATTACCGACCTCCCATATGAACGGATCCTCGACAAAGTTACCACCCTCCAGTTTCAGTATGGGCTCATCCGAGATGCGTTCGTAAGGTCCCTCAAATGTCGTTGCACGCGTAACGCCCAGCCGCAGGCCCTGCGGTGTGTTGGACCGGTACACCAGCAGTACGCTCCCATCTTTTCTTACGCAGGCCGCCGGATTGGTCACAACCTTTCCATCCCACTTGCCCGGACGCGGCTCCAGTATCGGCCTATCCCTGCGTTGCCATGGCCCGCGCACCGACCGCGATGTCGCCAGCCCGATCCTGATGTTGTCATAGGACCGGCCAAGTTTTGCCTTTCCCGATTTCAGCTCATCAACTCCCGGCGCATCGCCTGTATATGTGCTGCCTATATAATATAGAAGAAAAGTATCGCCGGATTTGTGAATCGTCGGATTATGCGTCATCCGCCCATCCCAGAACTGTTCACCCCTGACAGGCAGAACTACTTCCTCAAACTTGTAAGGTCCCTCTGGCTTCTCGGACGACGCCCTGACTACCTCCGAGTAAAACACATATCCTTCAAAGAACGGATACTTCTTCGGCCACCGTGATGAGAACATATGATACTTGCCATCTTCACCCTTGATTACCGATCCGCACCACACCCAGTATTCTTCCATCTTGAAGCCGCCATCCACAGGCGCGGGCAGCAGCCGATCCTCAAAGCCGCCCCCAAATAAGCCCGAAGCGCTGAC
>Ga0156394_1118_pt1 | contig 12419 bp, 8 predicted proteins | sample RifOxyA3_FD_108038 | JGI IMG/M metagenome (GOLD analysis project Ga0156394, IMG submission 108038) | Lentisphaerae bacterium RIFOXYA12_FULL_48_11 | reverse complement strand
TCACATCCATCCTACTGGAAGATAGGGGGGAAGCCTTATTTCTCATTTTATGAGTTGACCAAATTGCTTGAGGGTTTTGGTTCAGTGTCAGCGACACGTGCGGCACTCGACAGGTTCAGGGAGAAGGTGAAGGCGGCGGGATTTCCTGGCCTTAATATTAACGCTGTCGTCTGGGGGCGGCCAATCCTGCCTGCGGAGAAAAAGCCTGCGGATACCAGGCAACTGGTGAAAGATCTTGGTTTTGACTCTGTTACATCTTATGTCTGGATACATCATGTCGGCCTGGACAAGCAGGTTACAGATTACAATGATGTCAGGGATAAGTATTTCGCATACTGGGAACAGGCTGAAAAACTGTTTGATGTACCATATTACCCGAATGTCAGCATGGGTTGGGATTCAAGTCCACGTGCGGCGCAGGAAGACGAATTTGGGAATTTCGGGTATCCTTTCATGAACACAATAGGAAACAATACGCCGGATAATTTCCGTACCGCGCTGGAGATGACGAAAAAGCGGCTGATGGCCAGGCCTGCTGATCAGCGTATATTCAATATCAACTGCTGGAATGAATGGACCGAAGGCAGCTATCTCGAGCCTGACATGATCAGCGGCATGAAATACCTGGAAGCAGTACGTGATGTATTTGGCGCTAAAAAATAACAGGTTTCCCGTTAGAGTATTCTGTTTTTATTACAGAGAAAAATATTGGAGAATCCTGGTCGCTGATGTAAACTATTAACATTAATGCGCTACGCCATCATATCGGATATTCATGCCAACCTTCAGGCGTTTGAGGCGGTCCTGGCGGACATATCGGTCCAGAATATTGACTCCATTGTGTGTCTCGGTGATGCGGTTGGATATGGTACTCAGCCGGTCGAGGTTCTTAACGTTGTCAGGGAAACTGTCCACGTGATGCTCATGGGGAACCATGATGCGGCCGTCGTTGATTTGATGGATACAAGTGACTTCAGCGATGGCGCACTGTTGTCGATTGCAAGTACCAAGCCGCTTTTAGATGATTCTATCACTGAGTATCTTGAGTCGCTTCCCTATGGATATACTGTTTCTGAATTTGCTTGTGCGCATGCGAATTTGGTCAATCCGGAGAGTTACAACTATGTTCAGACCATTGAAGATGCTGTTTTATCTTTTAAGGCCAGGACGGAACAACTGCTGTTTGTTGGTCATACTCATGCGCCGGCTGTCTTTCTCATGGATCCGGAAGGCTCTTGTTCTAAACTTTCTGCAGATGGGTTCATCGTCCTTCATAGTTGCCGCTATCTGATCAATCCCGGTTCTGTGGGTATGCCCCGTACAAAAGACCTTCGCGCTACTTACTGTATTTTCGATACAATGGAAAAAAGAGTGTCGTTCCGCAGGGTCGGTTATGATGTCCAGGCTTTCCGCAAGATGATTGAAAAAGATGCCAAAAGCAGTGAGCAGATCGCCTATGTTCTTAATCTGCTGGACAGTCATATGCTGCCGGCTCGAAAGACCAGCAAGGATGTGTCTTCTCCGGCCGTCAGGAAAATACGTGAAGCAGCAATGGCTGCAAGAAAAGCAAAAAGGGAAAAGAAGCCTTCAGGTCAATCGGCTGGAGGTGCATCCATGTTTCTTGACGATGCGGCATTGAAGTCGATTCAGACTGCTCCTTCGAATAAGAAACGCAAGGTTGCCAAGAACGAGCCGGTCAAGACGTGGAAATCCAGCAGATGGCTTGTTGTTGTGATTGCGTGTCTTCTTGTCGTCGGGATGGCCTTTGGGATTGTTGCTTATAAAATGAAGGGACATTCAGAAGCTTTATCTGATTATCAGCAGCTTCCCCCTGGATTGGAAAAGGCTGCAGAGATCGTCTTGCAGGAACCGATGCCGGGTCAGGACGTGGAGAAACAGGTGGGCGCCACCAATCGTGGGCCTGTCAGGTTTGAGAATCTTTCTTTAATCCATCGCTGGAGTTTCAGTAACAACCTTGCCGACACAGAGGGCGGCAGTAATGCGGAAATAGTTGAGGTGGGCCCTAATGATGTGAAGATGGAAGCTGGCCAGGTGATTATTACGGGTGGGGCCAGGGGTAAATCCGACTATGTTTCCCTGGGTAGTGGGCTGCTTGCAGGAAAGACCGGGCCTATTACGATAGAGTTGTGGGCAAGGCAGATCAGTGTAAAGAAGTGGGGCAGGATATTCGATTTTGGAAATGGGGAAAAGAACGGCCTGATGATGGCATGGACAATAGAAAAGGACCTCAACAAGGATAAGATCGAATGGCAGGACAGTAATGGTTCTGCGGCAGTGGATAGTTCCAACAAGTATGCCCTTGGCAAGGAATACCATATTGTGATGGTTGTTGAACCAAAGACCGGGACCGACAAGAAAACGCTTGTTACATGGTATTCAGCGCCTTCTGAAAAGGTTGAGCTGGGCGAGGCGAAAGGAAAACTCAGGACGGCAAGTACGCTGGCGAAGCTGGTTGATGCGCATGATAATCTGGGACGCTCATTTTATGATGGCGACGAAACTGCAAATGCTGCTTATAATGAAGTCAGAATCTGGGATGGTGCGGCATCCTGGACAGTTGCAGAGATGCTGCACAAGCTGGGGCCTGACGTAGTTTTCAAATAAGAACTATTGTTAGGGTTCCGGTCGCAGGTTGGGTCTTTCTGAAATGGTTGCTATGTGACGGCTGGATACGTTTGTCAGGGGCGAAATAAGCCGGGCGGATCGTTTGTGTTCAGCCAATAACTCTTCAGTCCTTGATAACTGCCTGATTGAATCTATGTGTACTGTCCCTGGCAAGGGGGGCGATCCTAGCATTTTCTCAGGGAAGCCAATTCTGTGATGATATTTCCTGCCCACTTGTAAACATTATTTGTCCTGATAGTGTTTCTCATCTGTGTCATCCTGCTGCTTTTCTCTTCGGCAGGCATTTCTACGGCAAGGCGGATGCTATCGGCAAATTCCTCGATTGAGTAAGGATTTATCAGGATTGCCTGTGTTAATTCCTTGGAGGCGCCCGTGAAACGACTGAGTATCAATGTGCCGTCCAGGTCCTTTTTGGTTGCAACGTATTCTTTGGCTACAAGGTTCATGCCGTCATGCAGTGAGCTGACGATGCAGATGTCTGCAATCATGTAATAGGGCCTGATTTCCTCCTGTGAAAAATGGCGCTTGAGGTAAATGATGGGTTTCCAATTTCCATCTGAGTGTTTCCAGTTTGTCTTTTCGACAAGTTCATCAACTTCTCCTGCGAAGTCATGGTAACGTTTTATATGAGTCCGGCTGGGGGCTGCAATCTGGATAAATACAAATTTCTTTTTGTGTTCCGGGTATTTCTCGAGAAATCTGTCGATGGCTAAGATGCGTTCTGTTAATCCCTTGGTGTAATCAATTCTGTCGACGCCTATTGCCACTATAGTGTTTTCCAGGTCAAATTCCTTGCGGATGACCTCAAGACGGCCGGAATCTTCCGGCGATATGTCGTGGCAGGAGTTGTCGTCTACACTGATGGGGAAAGACTTTATGGAGGTCTCCTTTCCGAAACGTATAACTTTGGAGGTTTCTGTGTCGACGCGTGATTCGAGAAGCCTGTTGGCTGTATCGAGAAAATTGTTGCAGTGCATTTGAACGTGGAAACCAATCAGGTCGCAGGCAAGCATTCCTTCGAGAATCTGTTCCTGGTAGGGGCAGGTTGAGAAGACTTCCGGGTTAGGCCATGGAATGTGCCAGAACAGCGCTATGGTGGCATCTGGTCTTTTTTCTTTTATCATTTTTGCTATCAGGGTGAAGTGGTAATCCTGGATGAATATGAAAGGGGGATTGGCGGGTAATTCTTCCAGGACACTGTCGGCAAATTTGCGGTTTACCTTTATATACTCCTGCCAGTCGGATTCCCTGAAGATGGGTCTGGTGTGAGTTATGTGACAGAGTGGCCACAAGCCCTCATTTGAAAAACCATAGTAATATCCTTCTTCTTCTTCCTTGGACAACCATACCCTCTTTAAAATATATCTGTCATCTTCCGGAGGGACTCCCAGCTTGTCTTTTGAGTTCACAAATTGCCGGTCCGCATTACCTGATCCATGTGCGATCCACATGCCGCCGCAAGCACGCATAATGGGGTCAATGGCAGTTACCACACCTCCAGCCGGCTGTATGCATTCAGCTTTTCCGGTAACTTCATTTATTGTGTGCATATAGGGTTCCCTGTTTGAAACCATATATAGAGCATTTTCCCCCATACGTGCCTGGATGGTGTCCCTGAGTTTGGATACCGTCCAGAGCTCTTCTTTGTCGAGCCGTTCCGATGCCTTTTCTGAGACTACCTTGCGTGCGATTCTCAGGCTTAGTGCGACCTGCTCAACTTCGCTTGCGAGTTTACCCAGTTCATCAACCTGTTTTATGGAGTGAGGACTGTTGGTTTCTCCTCGCTGGAAATGCTGGAACCATTCAGTGAGGTGGATGATGGGAAGGATGAATATTTGTCTTTGAATAAGCAGCATGATCAGGACGATGACGACCAGGAGAGAGATCAGCGTGATGCTAAGCCGTTTCCATATGGAGGCCAAGGTGGTAAGAACGTACGAAGTGTCGTACACAACTTCTACCAGGCCAAGTATATGGCCGTCATCGTCAAAGATCGGCCTGACGTAGCTGTATGCCGAGTAGTTGCCAAATTTTTCTAATGCCCCGCGAGGGGATTTTTCCTCAAGAATAGTCTCTATGTATGGCTTTCTCGTGTTTCCCCAGTCGGCGATACGCTCGGTAACCGCCACCACCTTGCCGCTTGTATCATAAATTACACACCCCTGGAGCCGTTCTCTTCGTTGGAAGCTTTCCGTGAGAGCCCGCGCGCTTTTTAAGTCGTTGTTCAGGAGTATGTGTCGGGCTGAAAGTCCAAGGCTTTCATTTACTGCTATTGCTTTCCTCCTGATCTCATCCATCTGTTTTTCTTCTTCAACGCGGACATGGATGATGCCGAATATGGTAAATGCCACTGAAATAATGACCAGTATCGGTAGAATAAAAAAAAGCATTCGTTTCATATTGTTTTCTCAAAAGACTGTCTGGTTAACATGCCGAAGAAAATGTAATAGGACTGGATGAAGCAACTGCCTTTTCGAGCAGGTGAAATATCAGGTTCTTTCATGCCTATCCTTCCAGCCATATGTTTACATTTCTGACTGAATGGCGGCCCGACCATCCCGAACGACCTCTGGCAAAAATATTTTGTCAGACCCTTTTTTTAATATTCCTTTTTTTCTGATTATAGATCAAGTGTTATAATAAATTTCTGTGCTAAAATTGCAAACAAGTGGACTTGTTGACAGCCTGTAACGGTTTTAGCATGATTGTTTCAGCGAAGTCGTGTTATGCGTGAAAGACATTTATGGCGCGCATTGTCATGAATATTTGGTGCATGATGAGAGCCATCTTTTGCGTTATGGCATCCTTAAGGGCATTGATTCCTAAAGACTCGGAAGGTGTTCTGTTCCGATAACAGACTTGCAGTTACAGTTGAAATCATGTGGTGTATTGTCGGTACAGGCTGTCTAGTATAAGGAGGATATCTCCATGTTGAGACATTTTAGGGTGTTGTTGACGGGTATAGTGATTTACGCTGTGCTGTCATTGACAGTCTTTGCGGGCGAGAACCAGCTGCAACCCGGTGAAGAGTCTGAAGTCAAGATGCCTGATAACGGAAGAATGATGAAGGTGTACCTGCCTTTGAATTACTCGGCTGACAAAAAATGGCCGGTAATATTCTTTTTTCACGGGATGAACGGTAGCCCGACAACCGCGCCGATCAGGTATTACACTGCCGGGAACGATTTTGTTGTCATAGGCCTTCCGTATGCCGCAGAAAAAGAGGTTCCTAAAACTGCGCAGCAGGCAGAGGGAATCCTGCAGAAAGAGCTGGCCAATTTCTATTCTGCGCGAGCTTGGGCCGGGAAAAACCTGAAGATTGATGAGAACAGGATAATCATGGGCGGCATAAGTCTCGGAGGATGGACTACCAGTACCCTTGCAGAGTATGCGATGCCGCGTGTTGCAGGAATGTTCATTCTGCTTGCCGGCCGCCAACGCGAGAAAACACCGCCAAAAAATCCCGCGTTGCTTAAGTTTATGCCCGTTTATATAGGTGCCGGGGAGGCCGACCCCAATATTATACCGGCATTCAAGGCTGTTGCATCGTACAGGCGTTATGGCGCTGTGGTTACATACGAGATTTTCATGGGTCTTGGCCATGCTCCGCCGCAAGGTGCTCCGCCGCGTTTCAAGGCCTGGCTGAATTCTTTCGGTAAATGGTATGCAGGAACCATGACTGATGATTTGCGGAAAGAGGTTGATGAGAGCTTGAAGGGACAACTTGATAATGCAATGGGCAAGGAAGATGCGCAGAAATATGCCGTACTCCTAGACCTGGAATCTGATCCCAGTCTTTCAAGGAGCACTCCATCAGTCGCCGCCGAAATAAGCAAACAGCTCAATGCTGCAAGGATGGAGTCTCCCGGCAGGGAGGAAAGCATTGCCGAGAAAACTTTCTTTGAACTCGCATTGCAGGATGTGAACATGAAGCTTGCCAATGAATTAAAGGCTGTCAGGGATGGATTCAAGAAGCTGGGCTATACATATCCGGAAACGGTTTTTGGAAAATATGCCGCGGCGTATGCTGAGTGCCTGGCGCAAATGTACCAGAAAATCATGGATGCATCGCCGTCTGCCATGGGCGCCGGTGCTAAAAAATCCAGTTCTGTCAATTTTCCAACCGGCGAGAGTCGGGCGCGTGTTCCTGTGATAAAATACAAGAAGCCGTGAAGAAAAAAATATTGAATGGCGATTGATAAATGAATAAGCATGATGAAATTTCCAGCGGAGAACATGGAGAGTTCCATGTCCAGGTTGCCATAATTGATTGGATTGATCAGGAGAGGCGCAGGGTTGTTCCTGTAAAGATTTATTCTCCAAAAGCTGAAGATGGGTCTTTTCCTCTTGTAATCTTCTCTCATGGTTTGGGTGGCACACGACAGGGGTATGAATATGTTGGCAGGCATTGGGCCAGCCATGGCTACATATGTGTACACGTCCAGCACCGTGGCAGTGACAATGAAGTTGGAAAAAATAACGGAAGACCCTCGGAGGCTATGCGCAAGGCGGTCGGCGCCTTCGAAAACCTGTATAACCGGCCCAAGGATGTAACGTTTGCTGTAGATCAGATGGAGCGACTTAACGGTGACAAGTCTTCGGATTATTATGGCAGGGTAAATCTTGCGAAGATCGGTGTCGCCGGTCATTCGTTTGGCGGATACACGGCGCATGCGGTTTCCGGGCGTGTGATATGGGGACCGGGAGGGGTGGTCGACCTTCATGATAAACGTATCAAGGCGTGTATTGCCATCAGCGCCCCGGCAAGGGATACGGATGAGTTCAGGAAATCATTCGAGAAATTCGAGAAGCCCTGCCTTCATGTAACAGGTACCCACGATACAAGTCCCATCGGTGAGACAAACGTTGAGCACCGTCGCATACCGTTTGATTCGATAAAGAGCGGGGATCACTATCTTGTAACCTTCAGGGATGCTGACCATATGGTGTTTACGGGGAAGGTGTGGCCCAACCGCGATGCTGATATCGACAATGAAATCCACAGGCTGGTCAAGGCGAGCACAACTTTATTCTGGGACGCATACCTTAAGGATGATGCCGATGCTGGAAATGTCTTGAAAGGCAGGGGGCTGGAGCTGCTTCTTGGCGATAATGCCGCAGTTGAGAGAAAGTGAGTACGGCTTGCTGCGGCAGGGGCTAAATTGGTGCATCAGAATAAGCAGGTAGCTTTTCACGGACATGAGTCCCGTTGGAACACAACGGCCCGCACGGGAGAAGACGGCCCGCGTGGCCGCGGGCCCTCCCTAAGACTTCTTTTGGGAGGGGCATCGGCTCGCTACTCATTGTCTGCGCTTTCTTTTTATCATCGACGCGATTGATTCTGTAATCAAATAAAGCCCAAGGAGTGGCACGCAGGCAAGGAATCCGGAGAGAGCCCAGGCTGAAATCCTGTTTCCAAAGAACTTCTCCAGCTCGCGGATACCGCAAAGCAGATCCTTCAGATGTCTTACCTCCGAGACCATCACAATTGCAGGGAGCGCTGACATCGCGAGCAGGAGGATGCCTGCGAGTATTCTAATGACGGTATGAGATCCTGGTCGCATTTTTTCCTAGGCACATTTTCTTTTCCGGGCCAGTGATATGAGCATGAAGAATATTCCGGAAGCCATCAGGGCCCAGGTTTCAGGTTCTGGAACAACTGCAACGGATGGAACGGAGCCGGGGTCGACTGGCGACAGTCCTGCCTGTTTGTATTGCTGTTCTGTTTCCAGTACCACGGCGCCGGAAACGGGAGTGACAAGTTGATGGGCCATGGCAATTGATACGGCCCTGGCCAGGTCTTCCTGTTTGCCGGACTTTTCCAGCTTTAGAATTTCCCCGTTTGCCCACAGACGCGCAACATGCTGCCAGGCATGATTTCCCTGTTTCGGGATAATTTCACCGGATCCGGATGTCCGTTCGAGTTGAAAGAATGTCGCTTTGCCTGAAAGGATGGAAAATGCCTTGCGAAGTGAATGACCGGCATCGTCGAAGTCAGGAATTGAGTCCGCAACATGTGCGTCTTCCAGCCGCTGGCTGAGTATATTCACGCCGGCGTCGAGCTGTACTTCGTAAAGCACCGGATCATTTACCCGGTGCCGTATTCTGCGGGCAAGTTCGGGATTGAAAGGTAATTCGACGGGCTGGGTGGAATGTATCCATAAGATGGCGCCGTCCGGATATCCTTCCAGCAATCGAAATGCTTCGTTGAGTGCCGGCGCATTGTCACATCCGCCCTCAAAAGAGGTGTCCATGATGCTTTCAGCTGCAATACGAATTCCAGCGGCGTTTCGTCGTCTCATGCTGCTCAATTCAGTGACATCGTCGTCTGCCAGCAGTATTGAGAACCTGGCTTCTTCGGGTAATCCGGCAATTGCCCTGCTGATTGCTTCCTTGTGCTGTGCCATGCGACTTGATCCGTCGATGACAATTATTGTCTGTCCTGACATTCTGATATTTTTCTCGATGATAGACTGGCAGACAATATCTCCTTTGCCTGCGGCTGGTTTCTCCGTCCATGTGTTCGCAGTGCCGGGCTGGCGGCTGAGTCGTATTGTAAAAGGCCTGGACATGAGTGGACCAGGCAGTGAGCCGGCAAGACAGTGCGTGTTCTCCTTCGATGAAGTAACAGAGAATTCCGGCGAAGGAATGAAGGTTGCGATTGCAGAGTTTGCCTGCATCCTGATGGCTTGCCTGTTTGTATCAGGAATAGAGAAGTTCTTCTCGATGAAGAACGGAGTCCTGAGTAAACCTTGCTCTGGAGATTCAAGCGCAAGGGGAGCAGTGATGCCGATGCGTATTTTCATTACCCCTCCTGTTGGCGGAACCGGAAAACACTGGAGCATGATACGGTCTTTTCCCGATGTTGTTACAAGGACAGGGTCACGGCGTTGCTGTACGATACTCTTGTAGGCGTTTTTCACTTTGGCACGCGCATTATATGCTGCTTCCCGTTCCTTCCCGTTAACCCAGAGAGTGAGCCTTGATACCACCCCTCCGGGCGGAAGGACTGCCTGGGCACGTGCCTCTCTTTCCAGGTATGAATCATTTTGAAAAACAAGAGTCCATTCTGTGTAACTGGTTGCGCTGTCGGAATCCACTATGGCATCAATGCCGGACTCTTTCAGGAAGAGATTCTTGACTGGAGCGGCAACGGAATCGCCGCCCTGATTCCGGTCGAACTCGCCGGTGTCTACCGGGCCTATTGAATCCCGGTGGAAACTTCGCATATCAGGCGGCACGACGGAATTATACATCGCGCCTGTGAGGCGGTAGTAAAGCTGTTGAGCATCCCTTGTATCCAGGTCCAGGAAATTACTTTCAACGTTCAGAATGGATAACAGCGCGGAGAGGAGCGCTGCAGGTGACAAAGGGTTGTTGGTTGAATAACAGTAGCGGAGCAGGATTTTCTCGCTGCCATAATTTCGCAGGAACTGCATGCCGCTTGCGCGGGTATCGTATCTTGATGCCAGTTTTGCGCCCGTAAAAGTAAGCACGTTGGGCAGGCAGAGAAACAGCATCATGGCGACCGCAACTGAGAAAGCATATCGCAGTTTAGGGATGATCGGTTCCTGCTCCTTTTGTATGGCGAGTTTACGCAGTTTCCTGCGAAGTGTCATTGCCACGATAAGCGAGATCAGGGGGGACAAGGGAAGCAGGCCAAGTCCGCAGGCGACAAGCGCCAATACGGCCAGAGGTGTAAGTGCCGCGAAAGCACATGCATAGCATGCGGATATGCCGATGGCGACTCCGTTGAACCTCAACATGAAGGGTAAGTGTCTGGTGTCGCGGTAGCGGATGGATAAGAATACTGCTGCGTTAGCTATCGGGACGGTTGCGGCAAGCACAATGTGCCAGCCGGTCGGAATCGGATCGAATGCCAGGCTTGCACACATTTGGCTGACTGCTTCAAACAGGAGCGTGAAGGCGGGAAGCAATACTCCCAGCAGGAACGAGAGGATTCCAACCTGCGGTCCTGTCTGACCATGATCCGCGGCAACAGGAACAGCCTTGTCATTTGACAAAGTCATGATTATCGCCTTTTACCCTGGTTGCCGGCTGAGACGCTCTTTCCGCTTTCAGCGAGCGTATCTTTGAAATGTGCAAGAAAGAATTTCTTTTCCACCGGCTCCAGCCCGGTTCCAGGTTTACCTAGCAGGGGTCGCATTGTGGTTGCCATTTGCAGTGACACCATTATGTAGATGAACAGCCACCACTTGAGTCCGGAGATCTTGTCATTGATTCCAGGCTGCCCGAACATGCCGAAAAAGCGAAGCGCAAACCCAACTGCAACAATCCATGAGACCAGGTTGATTATGACGATGAAAGACAGGTTGTTTGTAGAAACACTGAACAGCCAGATGACGGGAGTCATGCCGAGAAGCAGGAGCCCTGTCATTGCCACTGTTGAACCTGCCAGGGCGCAGGCCTGGGTTATCTTGACCGGCAACCCGGCGACACACGAGAACACGTAGAGACTCGGCAGGCAGAGAAGCGTTGCGAACAGTGTTATCAAAGGCGCCTTGCCGGCCGTGATGGCTGCGACTTCCGCAGAATCGAAGAGGGCCATTGCAAACCCGTATATTGCATGGAAAATAAGACCCCAGATGAAAAGCTGTAGTGTAAGGACCGGCAGGTTGTCGTCTTCCTTTATTCTCCACAGGATGTGTGCCGGTGATTTCAGCAGGCCGGCCAGTGCGTGCAGTTCGTTTCCGGGGGGCGGCCTGATTCCCGGAAGGTCCTCTTCTGTCGGCAGTGGCGGTGGCAGTATTGGTGTTTTCCAGGCGGTTTGCGGATTGTTGGTCATGTTACGAACCTCCTTTTATTATGTATGGCAGAACATCGGTGTAAATGAACTCGAAGAAGTTGCGCTTGAGGGCATCAGGTCGCATGAATTCAATCGCATAGAAGGGACTTCCGATAAAGGGCCTGAGTATCCATGAGAGCTGGCACCCGACGATGGTGAATGAGGCTATCCAGCTCCAATAGATCTTCCGTGCCGAGCATCCATGAAGGATTGTCTTATCCAATCCCTGCTTCAGCGCACAGTTACCCGCAATCCCTGCAAAGGCTATAAGGATTATGTGGGCCATGAGCAGGTAGTTGTGTGTGAGTTGCTGTTCTGCATGTGTCCCGCCGCTGGCAACAGAAAATGTGAACAGAGCGGTGACAGGGGTCAGGCTCAAGAGAATCCAGCAGGTAACTCCCATTGCTCCGTAAGTGATGGCCACGACCTGCTTGAAGCTCAATCCGCTACCGGTCATGCCCGCAAATATCCAGTTCAACAACATCACCAGGGTTGTTGTGCCCAGGAGCAGGATCGGCATCTTGATTGCCACGTAGAATGATAAAAGAGGCGAACGCCAGCCCGCAAGAACGGCGCCATATGCGGCGCTTGATACAGTGATGAATAACAGAAGGTACAGAACCGTGCTGCCGATATCATGTTTCGAGGAAATTCTGTCCCAAAACAGGTTCCTTGACTTCAGCAGCATTATCAACGGATTTTCCATAATAGTATCTCTTTCTACACAGGTACAACAGGATGGGGCCGGCCAGGTTACAAACAATCTTCCTATCCATAAAGCTATAAGAGGCAATTCTTGAAAAATTGCGGGTTTTCTGGGATATTTTCCCCGATGCAAGAATCTGCGGAAACAACGGTTCCTGTCGGGAACAACGTGCGGGCAGCATTCGCGGGAACGCGCTGGAGTGTTGTTATCATGGCCCGGGGTAAAGATTCGCCTGCCGCCAACAAGGCACTTTCCGAGCTT
>Ga0156394_1116_pt1 | contig 12428 bp, 11 predicted proteins | sample RifOxyA3_FD_108038 | JGI IMG/M metagenome (GOLD analysis project Ga0156394, IMG submission 108038) | Lentisphaerae bacterium RIFOXYA12_FULL_48_11 | reverse complement strand
AAAGGTTTTTGATAACCTGAAGATCTGGAACTACGCAAAAACAAACTTCGCCGACAGGTTCGAAGAGGGGACCTCAGGGATAGAATCAAATGCTGTTTTGTTTATGGTTTTCGGAAATCCCGGTCAGTATGGAACTCCGCTGCCATATGGCTATGCAACCAATATGTTGAGTAAGGGTGCTGTAGTGAATAATTCAATCGCCAGTCCTGTTTCTGGCGGAGCAGGGATTCAGTATGTATGTACAGGCTGGACCGGTTCAGGTGATGTGACGAACGGCGTGGGAACTAATGCTGTTTCTGTCACGGTTAATACGAATTCCACGATCACCTGGCAATGGCGGACTGAATATTATCTTGATACGGGTTCCAGCACGGGTGGTTGTGTTGATATAGGGGATGGCTGGTACTCAAATGGTGCAACGCAGACTATTACTGCGGTTCCTTTGAATGGGTGGAGGTTTGTGCAATGGACAGGAGATGTTCCCGGCGGAACTGAGACAGTAAACCCGGTAACGTTGTCAATGGAGCAGGCTCGAGCTGTAAGCGCATGCTTTACTCAGAATACATGTTCTGTTGCGGGCCAGGTATTTTATTCCGGAACTCAAAGCGGCTCGATTTACGTTGAAGCTTTTGGAGATGCGGATTATCTAAATAAGGTTGCATCTGTCGGTATTGCGTCGCCGGGTGCTTATTCATTGACTTCCTTGCCGGCAGGCGCGAATTACTGGATAAGGGCGTACAGGGATTTCAACGGTGACATGTTGTTAAGCTCAACTGAGCCGTCTGGTATTTATTACCTTAATCCTTTGGTGAATCTTGTTGCTTCGAAAGGCGGCGTGGATATTACCCTTATCAGATTGTCTGCTCCTCTGGGGCTCAGGGCTAGCGGCAGTGCAAGCTGCATTGAATTGAATTGGGATGCAAATCTGGAGTCCGGTATAGCGGGTTATAACATTTACAGGTTCGATAGTGAGCTTGCGCGGTTTGATAAGCTGAATGGTGCACCTGTTTCAGACACAACATATGTGGACAGGTATATAACGACAGGCCAGACTTATTACTATTACATAACTGCTGTTATTCAATCTGAATATGTTTCCAGCTACATGGAAGGCCCGGCTTCCGCCATTGTGGGGGCAACTGCAGGAACCGTAACGCTATGGATGCCTGATTATTTTGGTCCGACCGGCTCAGTTGTAAGGTTGAGGGTCAATACCATGGATGCGAGAGGTGTCCTGGGGCACGACATGCAGATTGTGGTATCATATGATCCCTCCATACTTACGCCTGTCTCTCTGATAGGTACAAATCCAACGGTTGAGAAGACTGTGCTTACGGAGGATCTTGTGGTGTCCAACAGCATATCTGCTGGGCAGGTTGCAATATTTGCTAGCGGTGTTGCTTCCGCGGAAAGTAATGTCACATTGCATATTCTCGGGTGTTCTTATGAGGCGGGGCCTCATGATCCTGTTCCGGTTACGGCCTATTACAGTACTAATGGAGGCTTGACCTGGTGCAATGTCAATGATGGCAGAAATATCAACGACGGAAGATCTTATTCATTTGATCTTGGATTCCTGTCGGATGTGACTAACTGCCTCGTCTGGCTCCGCGATACTCGCAATAATCGTGACAGGAAGTCAGATGCTGTTGGTGAGCATGTAAAGAGGGTGAGAAATGGAGATAATCTGGGTAACATTCCACGTTATTCTCAGGAAGCTGTTGTTCCGAACCTGAGTAAATATGTTGATAAGGATCTATTTACGCATATCGGCGCGAGCGAAGCTTTGTATCTGTTTGAATTCTCTGACTCTACAAATGAAGCATCTTCTTTCCAGGATGTGGTGGTTTATCTCGAGTGCAATAGGGGCTCTTCACTGGTTGGGGACGGTCACTTGTTTGATGTTCTCTTCTCTGTAACTAATGCGGTCGTGACAGGGACAAAGTGTACTAATGAATTTATTTCGGTGATTCTCAAAGACTGCAATGGAACGCCATTGTCGGTTGATTTCAGTGATAAGGCCGTATTTACAGTACAGAGTGAATTCATTCTCGGTGATGTTAACGGGGATGGCGTTGTGAACGTGTCTGGCGATTATACTCTGGCGCACCGGATAGCTATTGGCCAGGTTATTCCGACTGAAGATCAGATCAGGGCCGGTGATATTGACGGTGACGGAAGGATCACAAAGTGTGATGCCACGCTGATTAAACGTATTGCAGAGGGAAAGAATATTAATCCTGGCGGTATAATCTCCGGCGGAACGGGTGGAGATGGTGAGCCTGGGATTGACGGTTATCAATTGAGTATCGGCTCGTTTGATGCAGTGCCGGGTTCTCTGGTACAGGTGCCGGTATTAATCGATAATGCAAAGAATATAGCTTCGCTTGAGATGAGGCTCAACTTTGATGCTCAGCGTCTGATTCTGCAAAGTGTTACGACGGCGCCCCTGACTGCTGCTTTTGGCCTGGATTATGTCATCGCTAATGATCATGTAGATATTGTCATGAGCAGTGCTGATCAGCTGTTTTCCGGGAACGGGGCAGTTCTGTATCTTAACTTCCTGGTCGATTCTGTTCCGGCATATGGTTCGTCAAGCCCCATAACAATCGCTCAGAAAGGGCTGGCTAACCAGTACGGTGCTGATCTCGGATGGACTTCCGGAATAACTGTCAGTAATGGTGTCGTAAGGATAATTAACCCTGCCAGTGTCGACAAAAATGGCGATGGAATTCCTGATGTGGCAATCCATGCGGCTGAACAGAGCACCGTCAGTAATGGATTTAAACTGAAATGGAACACGGAAGCAGGTAAAATCTATGACGTCGAGGGTTCTACAAACCTTGCTAATGGATTCTTTGTAATAACCAATGATCTTATTGGGTCTGGTGATGACAAAGAATTCCTCGATACCAATACTGTCCAGGGCATGAAGTTCTATCGCATCAAGGTCCGTTAGTAATGATGTTGCATCAAAAGGATGCATGTCCGCGTTGATATTGCGGGAAATGTTGTCCAGCATCTCTTGTGTCGACCTTGTGGTCGGCAAAACAAGCGTGGTGTAGGATTGGTTTGTCTGGTAATCGCCGGATATAAAGGGCAATAAATCATATTTGTGGGTGGAAGAGGAAGCAGTTGGTATTTCGCGGATAGGCCGGTTCATCGCGAGGATTCACCACGAGCGGCATCGATCTATTTCGGCTGTGGACAGCCGACTCTACAACGCACGCTTCCGATCTGTAGCGTACGCTGTCATCAGCGTATTCTTTCAAATGCCGTTTCTACGGCCCATTCGAGCCGAAGCTTCGGCTACCTGCAGTTTGCATTCCGCGCAGACGCGGAAAATGGAGAATTGACCCACATTTTTGAATTACACCCGATATAAAGGCCTGGGTGAATAGTGTATTTTCTTACGGCAATTTCTGGACTAGAGTAACGGGCGGGTGAAGATAGATTGGTGTAAGCCGTTCTGATGCAATATTCATGCCGATCTTTCTGAGCGCCAGTTCTCCGACTGTTCTTGCCCTTGGGACCTCTTTTCTTTCAATTAACTTGCATCTAGTTGGTGCGTTTTGTTTCAGAATTGCACCGATGCGGTCCCAGTCTGGAGTTGCGATTGTTTCACACATTGCCAGTTTTCTGGACAATAAATCGACGGCAACAAGAGAAATGGAATCCCGGATAATGGCAAGATCGTCTTTTCGGTCGTAACAGGCAAACCATATGTGTCCTCTTCTTGCATCTCCCAGAACAATAACCGAATCTGAGCCTGTTTCCTTCATTACCTGTGATGCTAGAGCTTCTGAACTTGCGACCCCATAGACCAGTTTCTTGTCAGGAAGCGCAATTCCGTTTAATGCTGAAAGGGCGCATCGCAAACCCGCGAAAGAACCGGGTCCCAGTCCTGTTGCCAGAATATCGATATTACTTGGAACGATGCAGGCTTTTTCAAACAGGCCGGGGAGTAGAGTGAAAAAATGCTGGTTGCGGAATTGAGTATCCACCCATTCATTTTCCACAACAACACGGTAATCCTGCATTATCGCAATACTGCAGCTGGACGTCGATTGTTCTATAGAAAGAATATGCATTTAGCTGAATGGGACGATATTGTATTCGATAAAGAAAAGAAAGTTTGAATTCCAGCCAAGATGCGGGGTATCATGGCCCCTTAATTGCAAAGATAAAAAGTGAAACTGAGGTAAGACCATGACGTTGAATATTGTTGAGAAAATAGATGGTCCGGTGAAAATCAAGCATGTTCTGGCCAGTGTTTCTGATAAGTCGGGCCTGGATCGATTTGTGAAGAAGCTGATCGAAATTAATCCAAAGGTGATGATCTATTCGACGGGTGGAACATACAATGCCATACGAAGCTGGCTAGGGCCAAAGTTGTCGAAAAAGAATCTTATGCAGGTTTCTGATTATACAGGGCAGCCGGAAATGCAGGGTGGTTTGGTAAAGACTCTGGATTTTAAGATTTATCTCGGGTTGCTCAGCGAGACTTACAATAAAGCTCATGTTAAGGATTTGAAGCGTGTCAAGGCTTTGCCTATTGATATGGTGGTCGTTAACCTGTATCCCTTCAAGCAAACTGTTTTGAGGAACGGCATAACGCCGGAAGATGCCCGTACAAATATAGATATTGGTGGGCCTTGCATGGTCAGGGCTTCTGCAAAGAATTATCTGCGGGTTGCGTCTGTTACGGAACCAGCCGATTACGACAGGATCATGGATGAGTTGGTGCAGAGTAAAGGGCGGATTTCACTTCGTACCAGATTTAATCTCGCAAGCAAGGCCTTTGCTCATACTGCTGAATATGATGCGGCCATAGCCAAGTATCTGGCAACGAGGGGATTCGGAGAAATAGAGTCATGCTATAAGATAAACAAGCAGACGAAATGACTTGTTTCAGGGAAGATATTCAATGTACGAGTTGAGTGTAAAAATGCATTTTTCTGCCGCTCATCATTTGAGCGGATATGATGGCAAGTGTGCGGAGATGCACGGCCATAATTGGGAAATTGAAGTTTTTGTGGCGGGAGAAAAACTTAACAGTATCGGTATTCTTGTAGACTTCCGTTTATTAAAGGAGATGGTGGGGGATGTCCTCGGGGAATTAGACCATGCCGATCTCAATAAGCTGGATTCGTTCAAAACAGCTAATCCAACCTCGGAAAATATCGCCCGCTTTGTGTGTGAAAGGCTTTTTGACAAAGTGAAAGACATTGGTTGCAGGGTATCTCGTGTCCTTGTACGGGAAACTCCAGAAACTTCAGCCATCTATATTCCATAAAATGATCGATTTGCATTCACATTCAACTTTCTCCGATGGCAGCTTTACGCCAAGAGAATTGGCCAAGCACGCAAAGGAGCTTGGTCTCAGCGCTTTGGCGCTTACAGATCATGATACCACTGCAGGGCTGGATCAGTTTATGGCTGCCTGTTCCGAGTTCGGGATAGCGGGTGTTCCTGGTGTGGAAATAAGTGTCGATGTCCGCTCAGGTACGATGCACATGCTTGGTTACTTTATTGATAATAAGAGTGATAAACTGGAACAGGTTTTAAGACGAATTCGCAGTGGAAGAGAAGACAGGAACACGGAAATACTGGAAAAGCTTAATGCCCTGGGTTTGCGGCTTACTTTCGAGGAGGTCAGTGCATTTGCTTCCGAGGATGTAATCGGCAGGCCTCACTTTGCTCTTGCGATGCTTAAAAAAGGATATGTATCAACTAAGGATGCGGCTTTTGATCTTTACCTTGGCAAGGGGAAGCCTGCCTATGCGGAGAGGTATCGCTTGTCGGCTTCTGAAAGTATCGCAGCAATTGTTGATGCCGGAGGCGTTTCCGTGCTGGCGCATCCTTTTACCCTGGATTTGAATCGGTCAGCTTTGAGGGATTTTATCAAGGATATGAAAGGGAAGGGTTTACAGGGAATAGAAGTATACTATTCTGAACATAACAGTGAACAGCAAAGGGAGTATGAGTCACTTGCGAACGAGTTTGATTTGCTGACGACTGGTGGCTCTGATTTCCATGGTCAGTTGAATCCAAAAGTGGAATTGGGGCGTGGCTTCGGTAACCTTAAAATAAACAATCATATTCTTGAGGATTTGGAAAAACGGCGAAATGGCAGGCTGGGGGGGTGAAAGGTGGGACGGGGCTAAATACTTGAAGAGAGAAGGATTTCTGATAAAGTATTTGAATCTTGGTCGGAGAATGGATATGCAAAAGAAAAATGGAGAAGAAAAAGAATGCCCATGCACGTACCCTGGTTGCCCCCGGCATGGCGATTGCGATAAATGCAAGGAATATCACCATTCGTGTGGCGAGAAGACATCGTGTGAAAGAATAAGCGGATAAATCATTCCTGGCTTTAAGAGCCTATCCGGAAACCCCATTGGAGCCATGATGGAGCGAATTTTTACACAGGGCAAGGCGGGCGAACAGGCGGGAATACCCAAGGTGGTCTTTCCCCTGTTCGCCAAACGCCGCCCTGTGTTGAAAAGGCGCCTCACACCGGAGGGCACAGGGTTTTCTGCCCTGCCGCTGTGTTCCTGGCGAAGAGCCAAGACCACTGTGGGTATTGGCATCTCCGCCAGTGCCGTGCGGACAGGACAGAAGACCCTGTGTCATGGCCCAATGGGTTTTCGGATAGGCTCTAAATATCCAAGGCATAAATAATAAAGCGCTTTTGTTCGGTTGGATTTCATGAGAAACGGTCATTGGGAAAAGAATCTCTTTGAGTTGATCAGGCGGACATCGGTGGACCTTCCATCAGACGTCGAAGCCGGGATCAAAAGGGCTCTCAAAAAGGAGCGCAAGGATAGTCATGCGTATTGGGTCCTGGAAACTATTCTCGAGAATGCTGCCATTTCCAGGCGGAACGATACTCCTCTCTGCCAGGATACGGGAACACTGACTTTTTATTTTGGCGTTCCTGTGGGTTTTGACACTAATGCTATTGTCGCCCATACACGTGCAGCGGTTGCCAAGGCGACACGACAGGGGTATCTCCGCCAAAACACTATTGATTCCGTGTCTGGTGCTTCTTATGACACAAATATTGGTTCAGCATCGCCGGTATTTGTTTTCCAGCAGCAGGCCCGTAAAAAAGTCGAAGTCCGTCTTATCATGAAGGGTGGCGGATCTGAGAATGTAGGACTGCAGTACAGCCTTCCTGATTTCTCAATTAATGCAAATCGTGATCTGGAAGGTGTCAGGCGGTGTATTCTTGACGCCGTATGGCGTGCACAGGGGAATGGATGTGCGCCCGGGGTGGTAGGTGTTTGTGTTGGTGGAGATCGTGCCACTGGCTACAAACAATCAAAAGAACTTTTTCTCAGGAGATTACCCGACAGATCAAGAGTTAAGGCTTTGGCCAGGCTTGAGGAACGGATAATGAAAGATGTGGAGAAGCTTGGTATTGGCCCCATGGGGCTTGGTGGCCGGACCACACTTTTGGGTGTTAAAATAGATGCATTGAGTCGCCTGCCTGCGTCCTTTTTTGTTACAGTATCATACATGTGTTGGGCATTTCGCAGGCGCGGGGTTTTGCTTGGTTCTGAAGGTGGTGTGCACAGGTGGTTGTACTGATGATCAGGGAGCTTGAATATCCTTTTGCTTTGAATAAGATCAGGGATCTGACTGTTGGTCAGCGTGTGTCCATTTCCGGAAAACTTTTTACAGGTCGAGACCGCCTTCATAAGTATCTCTTTGATGGAGGTAAATCTCCTGTTGATTTGAAAGATGGTGCTATTTATCACGCAGGGCCTGTGGCGATTCGCAGGGATGGTGTGTGGGTAGTTAAGGCTGCAGGGCCAACCACGTCGATGCGTGAAGAACCTTATATGGCTAAAATAATTGAGCATTACCGAGTTCGCGTGATTATAGGCAAAGGCGGCATGGGCGAGGCAACACGGAATGCATGTGCTAAATATGGTTGTGTTTATCTCCAGGCTGTTGGTGGAGCAGCCAGTCTTCTCGCAGAATCAATTAAAGCAGTGAATTCAGTATCCTTCCTGTCCGAATTCGGGGCAGCTGAAGCCTTGTGGGAATTAACGGTTAAGGGATTCAGGGCCGTGGTCACCATAGATGCAGCCGGCAGGAGCCTCCATAAGCGGATAGAAAGGTCCTCAAGGCGGGTGCTTGAGAAGGTTCTGAAATAAAGCGGATTGACCGCTTTGTGAGGAGATGTCATGCGTATTGTTTTCATGGGTTCGGCTGACTTGTCGTGCCCGTCTCTGGATGTTTTGCTTCAATCGGGCAGGCAGGTCGTTGGTGTTGTCACGCAGCCTGACAGGCCGAAAGGCCGAAATCTTAAACTAACGCCTTCTCCTGTAAGGGTGCTGGCAGCTTCGAAAGGGATTCCTGTTTTAACTCCGGAAAAAATCAATACCGCTGCGAGTATTGCCGATATCATCAGTATGGCTCCGGATCTGATAGTCGTCGTTGCATATGGACAGATATTACGGAAAGACATTCTCCAGATGCCCCGAAAGGGATGCATAAATATGCACACTTCGCTGCTGCCCAAATACCGAGGAGCCGCCCCAATTCAGTGGGCCATAGCAAATGGGGATAGACTAACAGGGGTGACTTCTATGTTTATGAATGAAAAAATGGATGCCGGCGATATCATATATCAGAGGGAAGTTGCCATAAATAGTGATGAGACCGGTGGTTCTTTACATGATAAACTTGCAGTAGCGGCTGCATCACTTTTAAACGAAACGGTTGAAAACATGTATTCTGGTGATGTACCAAGGCATTCCCAAAATGAATCAGAAGCAACTTTTGCTTCTAAGTTACACAAGAAGGATGGTAAAATTGACTGGACGTTACCGTCGGATAAGATTTACAACCGAATCAGGGCGTTTAACCCATGGCCTTGTGGCTATTGTGAAGCGGGGCTGGGGGGGATTTTGTTGAGGATACTGAAAACACGTATTGAGCCAGCTCAGGGTGCGCCAGGGCAGGTCCTGGATATAGGGACGGATGGTCCGCTTGTGGCATGTGGTTCTGGCGGGGTTCGGTTGCTTCAGGTTCAGCCGGAAGGGCGAAAAGTCATGAGTGGTGCAGATTATTTGCGAGGCCATTCAGTAAAGATTAATGATATATTGAATTAGGAATTCAATGAGTAAGAAAATACATGTTGATCTGGCTGAGAGAGGATATGACATCCTGATTGGACGAGATGTCCGTCCTGGTTTTTCTATCACGGGAGAGAAAGATGTCAGAGTTTTGATTGTATCAGATTCTACGGTCGACAGGCTTTATGGTGATCGATATGCAGAATTCCTGCTTTCAAAAGGTTTAGAAGTCAGGCGTGCCGTTGTTCCTGCGGGTGAAGAATCAAAGGCCCTGAGCTATGTCCAGAAGCTTTATGATGAGGCAATGAAAGCAGGTTTGGACCGACATTCTATCATCGTTGCGCTGGGCGGCGGCGTTGTTGGTGATCTTGCCGGATTTGTTGCAGCAACGTTTTTGCGTGGCATCAGGTTTATCCAGGTGCCAACCACCATGCTCGCGATGGTTGACAGTTCGGTTGGGGGTAAGACTGGAATTAATCTCCCGCAGGGTAAAAATCTTGTCGGCGCTTTTTATCAACCGGTTGAGGTCGCGGCTGACCTTGCGACTCTGACGACCTTGAGTTCAAGGGAATATGCTTCAGGTTTGGCTGAGGTGGTTAAGTATGGCGTTATCTGGGATGCCAGGCTGTTCAGCCTGATCGAGGATAATGTTCGCAGGGTACTTGATCGCGACTTTGATTTTCTGGAAGGCATGGTTGCCAGGTGTTGCGAGATAAAAGCTGAGGTTGTCAGAGTGGACGAGAAAGAAACCGGCGTAAGGGCAATACTTAATTTTGGTCATACTATGGCTCACGCTCTGGAGAAGGTTTTGGGGTATGGGAAATGGCTGCATGGAGAAGCCGTTGCTGCCGGCATGGTTTTTGCCGCAAGAGTTTCAGTTCTTGAGAAAGGATTTGCCGGCGATGATTGCGACAGGCTCGAGAATTTGCTGAAGAATCTGGGCTTGCCGGTGAGTGATGCTGATTCTGGTATAAAGCTTTCTTGGACTGATATCAGGGATGCCATGTCTTCGGATAAGAAAGGAAAGAGCGGTATTCCTCGTTTTGTGCTGGCCGAAAAACTTGGCTCTGTAGTCTTTGGCTGCCAGATTGCTGAGGAAATGCTGGAGAAAGTATTTGCCGGGAAACTGTAAAAGGGAGTAATCCGTGTCATCTGTAAATGAGAGCGTTGTAAGGGAGTATTTTGAACAGTTGGGGTATCTTGTAAGCCAGCCGCGAAAATATGTTCCCGGTGGCCGGCAGAAAACTGCTGATGAAGAGTTGGACCTGATCGTGTTCAATCCTCAGGTTAAAGAACACAAGGTTCCTGAGCATTTGATCTGGTCGACAGGTGACCTGAAGAATGTATCTCGTGCCGTTGTCGGGGTGCGTGGCTGGCATACAGAAAGATTCTACGTCTCCAGATTCGAGCAGACGCCGGACATACTGCGTTTTGTTGAGGAAGCGCCGATCAGGTTTGCCGAGAAACTTCTTGGAGCCTCGCCGATAGCCAAGATCCTGTGCATTCCTAATCTCCCGGCGAGTGGCGGCCTGAAAGATAAAACATGTGAAGTCTTGAAGCTCAAAGGGTTGGACGGCGTGATCTCGTTTCGCACCATGCTGCTTGAGTTGGCAGGCAGGGTGGATGTGAATGTGAATTATGAAAAGTCGGATTTGCTGCAAACCGTAAGGCTTTTGAAGAATTATGATCTTATCAAGGACAGTCAGATGGACATGTTCGCCAAAAAGCAGCGCCGCCCGCGAAAAATAAAGTCTGATGAAAATTCCGGAGAATTGGCAGGTAGTTGATTTGTGTTTTGTCTTACCCGTCCCGGTTTGTCTTCTTGTTACAGGGATCAGTCCGAGAAGGTGTTAATAAGGGGTTGTTATTTCTCAGGTAACCTTCCCGGTGTTGTCAGGCACATGATGGTAAAAACCAGCATGGCGGCAATATCACCGGCTTTCCACCAGTAAGGCGTGTCAACCTTTGAGTGAATGAAAATCATCATCGGGACCGAGATTAGTGAAAACCAGCCCATGTAACGAACCATTTTTAAATGTTCCCGGATGTGAAGCCCCACATAAATCAGTATTACGCCGAAGAAGAAGCATATTGATGACATCGCCCGAGCCATGTATTCAAATACTGGTGTAATTTCGAATGCTGGCAGTTTTAATTTCTCGCCTATCCATGTCATTTCTGCGTTCGGGATGAAGACAAAAAAGATTGCCGATGCCATGATGCTTCCGAAACAGATGAATAAAAAACTTAGAACTTTAATCAGTTTCATGATTCGAATAATACAGCGCGGCAATCAAATGTTTCAAATGCAAAATGGACTGTGGTTTACAGGCTGGGGTGTATGCCGTTCTTGCTGTTCTCAAAGCCCCAAAGATCGCTGACAAAAAAGTAATGTGAGATAACCCGGTCTCTTGCTACTTTTCCAGCGGCATTGGGTTACAGAGGTTCTGCTCTGAATCGGCTACACGGCCACAGTTGAAGCAGAGGAACTTCGGGCCCTGAACGAGTTCCTTGATTTCGTTAATCCGGTTTTCGCTGGCCAGAACACAGAGATGACCCTTGTGATTACCCTCGCATGTTTTGCTGGCTATGATTTTGTTCTCCATGTGATTTAAGCAGTAAACTCGCACTTTTGCTTCAACGAGGCAAGAAAAAGCTCCGCTTATCGGGTTATTTAGGACAATATTTCCATGAGTCTAACTGTTTGTTGTTTCTATAAGGAGGAAATGAGATGGATATGGTTAACCGTCGGAGATTTCTGGCGACAACGGGACTGTTTACTACCGGAATGTTGGCGATGCGGTATTCAGCATTGGCAGAGGTGGTCAGTCCTCGCAAACCCAACGTTATAATAATTCTTTCGGATGACCAGGGGTGGGGCGATCTCAGTGTTAATGAGAATGTAAATCTTTCTACACCGAATATAGATTCACTTGCGCGCGAAGGAGCAACGTTTGAGCGGTTTTATGTCTGCCCCGTCTGTGCACCAACACGTGCGGAGTTCTTGACGGGCCGCTACCATCTGCGCGGCGGTGTTTATGGAGTCTCCACGGGCGGCGAACGGTTGAATATTGATGAAAAGACAATAACTGACAGTTTCAAGGCGGCGGGTTATGCGACCGGTGCTTTCGGGAAATGGCATAATGGTACGCAGTATCCATATCATCCAAACGGTCGAGGCTTTGAAGAATATTATGGTTTCTGCTCAGGTCATTGGGGTACCTATTTTGATCCGCCGCTCGAACATAATGGTAAACCGGTGCAGGGTAATGGATACATTATCGATGATCTTACCGATCACGCTCTGAAATTTATGGAAGAGAAAAAGGACCGGCA
>Ga0156394_1117_pt1 | contig 12442 bp, 7 predicted proteins | sample RifOxyA3_FD_108038 | JGI IMG/M metagenome (GOLD analysis project Ga0156394, IMG submission 108038) | Lentisphaerae bacterium RIFOXYA12_FULL_48_11 | reverse complement strand
AAGCTGTCCGGGCAAGTGGCACGGATCGAGGGTCTTCTTGAAAAGCAAGCGAAGCAACATTCTTAATTCTTAAGGGCTGACCCCAATGCCGCAATGCCGGACGAACCGCTCTCCCTTGAATGAGAAGGTGTTGTCCGCCCTTGTGTTCCGCTCTTCTTCTACGAAGAACATTTCATCGTTGGCCTCGTTGGGCGGCAGGAATCTGACATTCTTGCGATCCAGAGCGTAACGGTCCAGCGGAGTCATTTGAAGCGCCTTGATACACGAATGCAATCTAATCGCTGACCTGCAGCAACTGCTCTTGTCAATAATCGCAGAAATCTGCCTTTTCAGTGGCCTCTTGCTAGGTTCGGGTTAATCTGTTATGGTTCCCGCCCATGAAAAATTCAGGAAATAAGGTTTTTATCTATGATACGACCCTTCGCGATGGTGCGCAGGGGGAGGGCGTTTCGTTTTCGGGTACGGGGAAGATATCACTGGCCCTACGGCTTGATCAATTTGGGGTGGATTACATAGAGGGTGGTTATGCCGGGTCCAACAAGAAAGATATGGATTTCTTCAGGGATATCAAAAAAGAACCACTGTCTCACTCAAAGATCGTTGCTTTCGGTGCCACCCGCAGGGCGCGTACTAAAATCAAAGATGATCCAATGGTTTTGAGCCTTGTTGATGCTGATACCAGTGTTGTTACCGTTGTGGGTAAAGCTTGGGCTCTGCATGTGGCCGAGGTGTTGAGGACCACGGCGGCCGAAAACCAGGCAATGATTGCTGATACAATTGGATACCTCAAGGATCGCAAAAAGGAGGTATTCTTTGATGCTGAGCATTTCTTTGACGGTTACAAGAATGACCCTGAGTTTGCCATGGCAGCGCTTACTTCAGCGGTCAGGGCCGGAGTTAACGGTCTTGTCTTGTGTGATACCAATGGTGGATGTCTGCCCGACGAAATATTCAAAATAACCTCCGAGGTTGTGAAGTCATATCCGGTAGCTGTCGGGATACACGTGCATAATGACAGTGGGCTGGCTGTTGCCAGTTCTCTGGAGGCTGTTCGTGCCGGTGCCACACATGTACAGGGTACAATCAACGGGTTTGGCGAGCGATGTGGCAATGCCAACTTATGTTCAATTGTGCCTACCCTGCAGTTGAAGATGGGCAGGAAATGCGTTGAAGAGAAGAAATTAAAGGGACTTAGGGAAGTATCGCTGTTTGTGGATGATCTGGTGAATATAAGGCACGATTTCCGGGCTCCCTACGTGGGGCAGAGTGCGTTTGTTCACAAGGCCGGTCCCCATGTTAATGCGGTCCAGAAGAATCCGCGTACTTTTGAGCATGTTAAGCCTGAATCGGTGGGCAACGAGCGTAGAATACTGGTTTCAGAGCTTTCCGGTAGCAGCAGCGTCCTGCTGAAGGCAATAGAGCTGGGAGTGGGCCGTGAAAAGTCAGCGAACGGTGCGAGGGAAATCCTAAGTGCGTTAAAGAATCTTGAGTCCAAGGGCTATGCTTTTGAAGCAGCCGATGCTTCGTTTAGAATGCTTGTCCAGAAGGTGCTGAAGGAACACAAGTCTTTCTTTGCGCTGGAAGGTTTCAGGGTGATAGTAGAGAAGCGCGGCAAGAATGAACCTTGTCTTTCAGAGGCGACGATTAAAGTTCGTGTGAACAACGAAGTCGAACAGACTGCGGCTGAGGGGGATGGTCCTGTAAATGCGCTTGATACGGCTCTCAGGAAAGCGCTGGTGCGGTTTTATCCTGAAATAGCCAAGGTGTTCCTGACTGACTTTTCTGTCCGTATTCTTGACCCGGAAGAGGCGACAGCGGCAAAGACGCGGGTCTTGATCGAATCCAGTGACGGTGAAGATACGTGGGGTACTGTGGGTGTTTCAGGCAATATAATCGAGGCGTCGTGGGAAGCGCTGGTTGACAGCGTGGAGTACAAGCTTTTCAGGGAAGAGGAGAAGAGACGCAAAGGGATCAAGGGAAAAAAGAACAGGAAGAGGAAATCTTGATCCGCAGATTACGCAAAATGGTAGGCGAAAACGGACAGATGAAGAAAGTTATCCGCAGATTTCGCAGATGACGCAGATGTAAGTCGAGGCTTCGTATGAAACATTATGACCAGACTTTTGGTTTTAAATTATTCTGAAGAATCTGTAAAATCAGCGTAATCGGCGGATAAAACTATTATGGAAAAGAATTACGATCCGAAACAAATTGAAGCGAAATGGTATCGCATCTGGCAGGAAAGAAAGCTGTTTCATGGTGACTCATCCCGAGGAGGTGAGCCATATTGTGTTTTGATTCCGCCTCCAAATGTCACTGGTATTCTCCACATGGGGCATGCCCTCAACAACACCATCCAGGATATTCTTGTACGCTGGCGCCGGATGCAGGGCAGGAACGTGGTGTGGATGCCGGGTACGGACCACGCGGGAATTGCAACGCAGAATGTTGTTGAGAAGGCGCTTCGGAAGGAAGGCAAGTCGCGTGAAAGTCTGGGGCGCCAGGCCTTTGTTCAGCGTGTATGGCAGTGGCGTGAACAGTATGGCAATACCATCATCAACCAGCTTAAGAGGCTTGGTTCGTCATGTGACTGGGAACGCGAACGTTTCACTATGGACGAGGGATTGAATAATGCTGTTTCCGAAGTCTTTGTCAGGCTCTACAACAAGGGGCTCATTTACAGGGCTAATTACATTATCAACTGGTGCCCGCGCTGTCATACCGCGCTTTCGGACGAGGAAAGCGTGCATGTTGATACCGACGGCAAGCTGTACCACATAAAGTACGAAGTCAGGAATCAGGAGCCATCCACCTCCGCTAAAGCCACGGCGGACAAGGAAGCCAAAAGCCGGAAGAAGGCGAAGCAGGAATATATCATCGTTGCCACAACGCGTCCTGAGACTTTGCTTGGTGATGTTGCCCTGGCAGTGAATCCAAAGGACAAACGCTACAAGGGTCTTGAGAAAAAGAAGATAATTCTGCCGATTCTAGGTAGAGAACTGGCTGTCATTAAAGATGATATTGTTGATCCTGTTTTCGGTACCGGCGTGGTAAAGGTAACGCCGGCACATGATCCAAACGATTTTGATATGTCACGCCGGCACAATCTCACACCTATCAACATAATGAATGGTGATGGCACCATGAATGAAGAAGCCGGTCCGTACAAAGGCATGGATCGGTTCGAATGCCGTAAGAAAATCATGGTAGATCTTGAGGCTGCCGGGCTGGTCGAAAAGGTTGAAGAGCACAAACATGCTGTGGGACATTGTTACCGGTGCGATACGGTAGTGGAGCCGAGGCTGTCGCCCCAGTGGTTCGTGAAGATGAAGCCACTTGCTGCTCCGGCGCTTGAAGCCGTGAAGAACGAGAAGATCCAGTTTATTCCCGGTCGATGGACCAAGGTTTACCTTGAATGGATGGAAAATATCAGGGACTGGTGTATTTCGCGGCAGATATGGTGGGGCCATCGTATTCCGATTTTCTACTGCGATGCATGCGGTAATGAATGGGCGCAAAAGGGTGTACCGACGGTATGTCCAAAGTGCGGCAAAGACGGGATTCGGCAGGATGAGGATGTTCTCGATACATGGTTTTCATCCTGGCTATGGCCGTTCAGCACGTTTGGCTGGCCGGAAACAAACAAGGATCTGAAATTTTATTATCCGACCAATGACTTGGTGACTGCCTCTGAGATTATTTTCTTCTGGGTGGCACGTATGATCATGGCAGGTTATGAGTTCATGGGTGATCTTCCTTTCAGTAGAGTTTATATACATGGAACAGTGCGCGACGATACCGGGCGGAAGATGAGTAAGAGCCTTGGCAATTCGATAGACCCGCTAACGATAATAGACGAATTCAGCGCTGATGCCTTGCGGTTCAGCCTGATGATGATTACAGCCACGGGTCAGGATATTTTCCTCTCCAATGACAAGTTTGAGATAGGTAGAAATTTCGGGACCAAGCTCTGGAATGCGGCGCGGTTCATGAAGATGCACATGTCAGGTGGAGAGAATCCGGAATCCGCAATTCAGAATTCTGAAATACAGAAGTGGGGGATGTCTCCATGTTTTGATGCGAAGCTGTTGAGTCCTGATGACAGGCATATCCTGGCGCGATTAAACGAGGCAATTGCCGGATGCATGGATAATCTCGATAAGTGCCGCTTCAATGACGTGGCGCACGTGCTTTATGAGTTTGTCTGGCACCAGTACTGTGACTGGTATGTGGAGTGCTCAAAAGACACGTTGTACGGGTCCGATATGGCGCGCAAGGAAAACGTTCTCAAGGTTATGAATTATGTTTTTTCGAATGCATTGCGGCTTCTGCACCCCATTATGCCTTTTGTGACTGAAGAGTTGTGGCATGAGATGGGATATGGAGCGGAAGCGGACTCCATCATGGTCGCAAAGTGGCCGGTAATGGCGGATGAAAAGACTGTGGCAGGCTGGGGAATAGATTCTGCCATCGTTGAGTATGTCGATGATAAGCATGACTTGATAAGGGTAGGCAGAACGCTCAAGTCGGATTACGAAATTCCGCCATCGAAAAAAGTTGATTATCTGGTCAAACCCAACACGGAAGAGCTTGCAAAGATGTTGAGTGCCGATATCCAGTCGGTTAAATCGCTGTTGAGGGCAGAGAATATCACCGTGGATGTGGCGCTGAATCCAGGCAAGGCAATGCCGAGCGGCGTTAGCAAGCTGGGTACAATTTACATGCCGATCAAGGGGCTTGTCGACGTTGATGCCGAGAAGAAACGCCTGTCTGGGCAGATAGCCAAGATAGATCAGGATCTCTCAAGAATTTCCGCAAAGCTTCAGAATATGAATTTTGTGAGCAAGGCACCTCCTGAGGTTGTTGAACAGCAGCAAACCAGGCGGCAGGAATTGCTGGAGACCAGCGAGAAGCTGCGCCGCCTTCTTGATGCACTTTCAACCGCTGAATAGTTCTTCTGTTAACGGCGTGTTGCCCAAATAGCAAATGGTCTGATTTTCCGCGGTCACGGACCGCGGACACAGAAGAAAACGGCTGTTTCCTCTTCTGTAGCCGGCCTCCGCGAGGCCGGAAATGATTTGGGCAACACGCCTTGTGATTTGAATCAGCGCAGTATGCCGGTTGATGCAGACTGTGCTCACTCAAACCACACGCCTGGTTTATGAGTGTACTATTTCACTCAAGAGTGCATACAGATGTACGCATTTTTTGCTTATTCATTTCCAACGGTTTTATTTTAAAAGGCCAAAACCCGTGGATATTTGAAAATTTCTCTGGTTGGGTATATTTGGCATGCCTCCTGCGATTATAACTACAAGGTTATTTTGTATTTTGCAGGGGCTTTACCGGCGGTTCTCTTTCAGTTGGGTTCTTTTAACCTTCTCCCCGGCGGAAGAGAAGCCGCCTGGCCCCTGTTTTTTTTGTTTCTAGTAATAAGGGAAAATGGTAATCACAGTTCACACAAACAACACGACTCTAACGTTGTCTGATCAGCCAATAAAGCAAGGATCCGGAAATGACGAAGAAGCATGAAACATCCCGTAGAAATTTTCTGAAAGGTGGTTTTCTTGCAGCAGGCGCCATGGCCGTTCCGTCGATCATCCCGTCTTCGGCGTTTGGTGCTGATGGAGCTGTTGCTCCCAGTAACAGGATTGTCATGGGGGCAATCGGGCTTGGCGGAATGGGTAACGGTAACCTGGGCGGGTTCCTTGGAATGAAAGATGTCGTGGTGGTTGGCGTTTGTGATGTGGATCAGAATCATCTCGATGCAGCGGTTAAGAGAGTTAATGAGCATTATAAAAACCAGGATTGTAAAGGTTACAAGGACTACAGGGTCTTGATAGCGCGCGGTGATCTTGATGCTGTGAGCATGGCCACTCCGGACCATTGGCATGCTCTTACAGCCATTGCCTGTGCAAGGGCTGGGATCGATGTGTATGGCGAGAAACCTATTACCCATGATTTGAAAGAAGGTCGTGCGCTCTGTAATGCCTTCAAGATTCATGGTCGGGTCTGGCAGACCGGCAGCTGGCAGAGATCGGTAGAGAATTTTCACCATGCCTGTGAGCTGGTCAGGAATGGGAGAATTGGTAAAATTCATACATGCGAGGTTGGCCTGCCTACGGGTGGTGCTACGGATTCAAAGCCGGTCAAGCCTGTTCCTCCGGAACTTGACTGGGATTTCTGGGTTGGCCCTTCTCCTTGTCAGGAATACAGGGGGGAAAGCCACTGGAATTGGCGATGGATGCTGGATTTTGGTGGCGGCCAGATGATGGACTGGATAGGACATCATTGTGACATTGCGCACTGGGGGTTGGGATTTGATTACACCGGCCCGGTTGAAGTTGAGGGGGTTGCTAAATTTCCTGCAGAAGGTCTTTATGATGCGCCGATGGAATATAAATATACTTGTACTTATACCAATGGTGTGAAATTTACAGTTGCAAATGACAAACAGCAGCCCATGGGGATGGGTGCACGGTGGATTGGAGATGCTGGGTGGGTGCATGTTGACCGAGGCAGAATCTCTTCAGAACCTGCGGAACTTCTCAGGGAAATAATAGGGCCCAATGAAACGAAGCTCTATTACAGCAGGAACCATCACAGGAATTTCATTGATTGCGTTAAGAGCCGTCAGTTGACAATTACCCCGTGCGAAGTTGCGCACCGTTCGGCAAGCGTCGGACATCTGGGTCAGATAGCGATGGTAACTGGACGCAAGATCAAGTGGAATCCGGAGAAAGAAGAAATAATCGGTGATTCCGGTGCGGCTGCTCTATTGGGACGTGCGTATAGGTCGCCATGGATATTATAAAGGAATGAGCTGGAGACGTGCGGGTGCTTTGAAGTTTAAGATGTGGAAGGAGAAGAAGGAATGAAAAGATCGATGTCAGTATTGATGATGGTGTTTTTCTTGGTTGCGGTAAAAGCCGGATTTACGGCGGATCCGAAAAAGGAAGCGTCAGAAGCGGAAGTGAAGAAAGTTGAAGAAGCAATGCCTGCCAAGGCCACGATAACTCCCGCGAAGCAGCGTAAAATGCTGGTATTTAATAAGTGTGAGGGTTTCTACCATGATGTCATACCTCTGGCGGCAAAAGCATTTGAAATCATGGGTAAAAAAACGGGAGCATTTGAAGTCGTAACTTCTGATGACAAATCGATATTCTCGTCTGAGAAACTGAAAGAGTTCGATGCCGTTCTGTTGAATAATACTACCGGTTTGAAATTGAGTGATGATCAGAAGAAAGCGCTTCTTTCTTTTGTAAAAGAAGATGGTAAGGGGTTGATTGGAACTCATGCGGCTTCTGATAATTTCGGAGATTGGCCGGAAGGTGCGGCCATGGTCGGAGGACAGTTTGACGGCCATCCCTGGGGCGGTGGCGGAACATGGGCTGTAAAAATTGATGACCCTGAACATCCCATCAACAAGGGGTTTGGCGGCAAAGGATTCAAGGTTAAGGATGAGATATACCAGATTAAGGGTGCGTATTCGCGTGAGACGCACCGCGAACTGTTGAGTTTGGACATGAGTGACGCCGAGACATGTAAGCCAAAAGGCCAGAAGCGCGCTGACAAGGACAATGCGATATCATGGATATATGATTTTGGAAAGGGGCGGGTGTTTTATTGTTCTCTGGGGCATAACCATGAAATCTACTGGAACCCCGCCATTCTCCAGCATTATCTGGATGGTATTCAGTTTGCGTTTGGCGATCTTAAGGTAGACGCGACTCCGACAGCCAAGGTAAAGAAATAAAACAGAAGCGTAACAGCAGATGAAATCATATAACCGCAGGTTTCACATGCAGGGCCTGATTTCGGATAACCGCCGGAAGTGAAGCTTGAAAAGCTGGCGGAATGATTTAAAAGGTGTTAATAATTCAGGCAGACAAATTATACCGGTATTACCGGAGAGGGAGAACTGTATGAGAATGATGAAGTTGTTCTTCGTAGTGATGATCCTGTGTGTTGCAGCTGGACGGTATTCTGTTGCTGCTGATCAAGCTGCCGATACCTGGGCAAGCGTGGCTAAATACGAATTCGGGGCGAGTCGGACCAATCTTTATGCAATAGAAGAAGAGGTCAGGTCGGCGCCTGCAAAGAAGTATGGCCAGTACGAAGAGAAAATTCTTGCGTTGCTCAATACACCTGGAGCGACATATGAGGCGAAAGATTTTGCGTGCAGAATGCTGAGGGTCGTAGGTTCGGAGAAGTGTGTTCCTGTTTTGGCCCCACTTCTGACGGATGAGAAAATGGCGCACATGGCTCGTTATGCGATTCAGGGTTTGCCTTTTTCAAGTGTTGACGAAGCGTTGAGAAGTGCGCTTGGCAAGGCCAAGGGGAACCAGAAGGTTGGCGTCATATCTTCAATTGCTGCCAGGGGGGACAAAAAGGCAGTGGCTCTACTGCAACCTCTTGTGACTGATTCGGACGCAGCTGTTGCTAAAGCCGCAATTTCGGCACTTGGTAATATCGCCACTCCCGATGCGCTGAGTGTTCTGACGGAAGCAAAAGTTGTGGATTGTCTCAAGACCGTTGTAATGGAATCCCGCCTGATGTGTGCGGATGCACTTTTGGCGAAGGGGAAAGAGGGTAAAGCCGCTGATATTTACAAAGAAATGCTGGCTGATGGAAATCCAAGGGGTATAAAGGCGGCTGCGATTACTGGGCTGGCCAGAGCCGACGGGGATAATGCACTTCCAAAGGTAATTGAAATGTTGAAGAGTCAGGATGGCAGTTCACAACGTGCTGCAGGCAAGGCCTTGATGGAGATCAAGGGGAAGGAAACTGCCAAGGCTGTTCTTGATGTGATGGGCTGTCTTTCCGCCGATGCGCAGGTTATTGCAATGAATGTGCTGGTGGCAAGCGGGGCTAAGGCTGCAGCACATGAAATAGGGAAAATGACAAGCAGTTCTGACGATGCAGTGAAGATTGCAGCAATCCGGGCATTGGCCGAGTTAGGTGATGCTTCCAATGTTGAACTCCTCGCAGGTCTGGTGAAGGGTGGCGGCGATGTCGGTAAAGCGGCTGTAGAAAGCCTTGCCCGCCTTAAAGGTAAAGGCGTAAGTGACGCTATAACAAAAACGCTTGCCAATGTTGATGCCGCTTCAAGGGCAACTTTGATTGGCAGCCTTGCGGAGCGGCAGAGTCCTGAGATTATTCCTGATCTAATGAAGTATGCCGATGACGTTGATGAAACTGTCAGGGCGGAGACGATGAAGGCGTTGGGTGCCCTGATTCAGGAAAAAGAAATACCTGTGCTTATAGGCATGATGTTGAAGGCCAAACCCGAGAGGGTCCGTACAGCCGCCGAACAGGCGGTTCAGATGGCTAGTGCAAAGGTGAAGGGGGAGGGTAAGCGGGTGGAGCCCCTGGTTGCCGCCATGAAAGATGCGAAAGTCGAAGAACGCGCGGTGATACTGCATTGTCTTGGGAGGCTTGGCGGAGACAAAGCTCTTGAAATTGTGCGCGCTAATATCAAGGACAAGGATGAGAACGTACAGGATGCTGCAATACGCGCCATGGCGGACTGGACTGATGAAGGTGCGCTTGCTGATCTTCGCGAACTCTCGAAGACAGCACCAAAGGAAAATCTTAAGATCATCGCATTTCGAGGCCTGGTGAAGCTTATTGCGCTTCCTGCCAACGTTAAGAAGAGTCCTGCAAAGACGGCAAAAGCATTGGCGGAAGCCATGAGCCTGGCGTCGCGGCCGGACGAAAAAAAACTTGTGCTTGGTTCTCTTTCCGGTATAGCTGATTTAGCCGCGCTGGATGCGGCACAGAAGTGTATACAGGATGAAACACTTAAGACTGAAGCGGAACTTGCGTGTGTAAAGATTGCCCAGCGTTTCAGGCCTGGTAAAGAACGTGACAAAGCCATGGCTGTTGTTAAAACAATTGCTGCAACCACAAAGGCTGAAAGTGTTCGCAAACAGGCTGAATCTGCGCTCAACAGGAAGTAATAGTTCCTGTTTTTTAATTCTTGTTGAAGATGAAATAGTCGGAAATAGTGAATTGGTTTTGTGTGGGCTGGTTAATTAAGTAATACCGGAAGTTTTGTTGAGCCAATTCGTAATTTTGCCTGCCGGATGTTTATTCAAAGAACTGCAACTTCGGAGAGAAAGACGGTATCATGATTGGTCGCCAGAAATTTCTGCAATCGGCGATTCTTGCTGGAAGTACATTCTTGTCTGCGGGAAAGAACCATGCCGCAACCAAACTTACCAGCCATCACGATGACTTGAATATTGCTTTAATTGGGGCTGGAGAACAAGGCCGGAAAGCTTTGATGGTCTCTTGCCTTAAAATTCCAGGAATTAGGTTTAAAGCCGTATGTGACATTTGGCCTTACAATCTTTCATATGCAGTAAATATGGTTAATAAGTACAAACATGGGGCAAAAGGATACGAGGATTACAGGGATATGCTTGCCCAGGAGAAAGACCTTGACGCTGTACTGGTTGCCTCCCCTGACTGGATGCATGCAGAGCATGCCAATGCGTGTATGAATGCAGGTTTGCATGTTTACTGCGAAAAGGAAATGTCCAACTCACTTGAAAAGGCTAGAAGTATGGTGCAGACGTCAAGGACAACCGGTAAATTGCTCCAGATCGGTCACCAGCGACGGAGTAATCCGCGTTATATACATGCCATTGACAGATTAATAAGAGAAACAGGCCTGCTTGGAAGGGTTACACATAGTTACGCACAGTGGAATAGAAGCAAGAAGGCGTCATTGGATTTGATTTGTCCTGAGAAAGATGCATTGGGAAAGAGTGTTCTTGAGAAGTATGGCTATACATCGATGCATGAGCTTAGAAATTGGCGGTGGTATAAAAAATACGGTGGTGGGCCTATAGTTGATCTTGGTTCGCACCAGATTGATCTCTACAGTTGGGTCTGGGGTGTAAATCCAAAATCTGTGATTGCTTCTGGTGGAACCGATTTTTATAAAAATCGTGAATGGTATGACAATGTAATGACTATTTATGAATATGATACACCATTTGGTATGGCAAGGGGTTATTATCAGGTTCTGACTACAACCGCCCGTGGCGGCTTTTATGAAACATTCATGGGCGAAAATGGGACCATTGTTATTTCGGAGGTGTTTGCCTACGGAAACGTTGTCGAACGTGAAAGTCATGCGCCAGAATGGGATGAATTGACTAAAAGGGGATACTTGATTGCATCTGAACCACCCTTGTCTCAATCCATCTCGCGAAACATCCAGCTGGATGTGAAGGCAACGGTCCAAGGAGGGCGCTGGCTATTACCGGTTGAGCTGGCAAAGAAGGAGCATCAACCACATCTTGAGAATTTCTTTGAGGCAATCAGATCAGACGTTCCTCTTAATTGTCCGGGAGAAAAGGCTTATGAAACTGCTGTAGCAGTGCTGGCTGCAAATGAGGCTGTTGCGTCGGGAAAAAGAATTGAATTCAAACCAGAGGAGTTCGAGGTCTAATTTTGTTAGATAAAAAATGATTAAATGCTTGAAACGAAGAAAGTAGTTTGAGAAAAGACAAGGACCTTTTTTCTAGCTCAGGAGGAAACATACATGGAAATCAGTAGACGTCAATTCATGCATTCTGTAGCTGCTGCGGGTTCAGGCCTTTTGCTGGCCGGTCCGAGTTTTGCGCAGAACAAGAGAACAAAAAGCGGTACAGATGATTTAAATATTGCGCTTATCGGCGCAGGGGCAGAGGGGCGCGTCCTTACGGAAGCTATCCTTCGTATACCCGGCATAAGGTTCAAGGCCGTATGCGACATCTGGGACTACAGTCTCAATTACACCGTCAATTACCTTAAGAAATACAAGCACGATGTGAAAGGTTATGAAGACTATAAAGAACTCATTGCCCAGGAAAAAGATCTTGATGCCGTAGTCATTGCGACGCCGGACTGGATGCATGCCGAGCATACGAACGCCTGTCTGAATGCAGGTCTTCACGTCTACTGTGAAAAGGAAATGTCCAACTCGCTTGAAAAGGCGCGGACCATGGTGGACACGGCACGCAAGACGGGCAAGCTGCTTCAGATCGGACATCAGAGACGCAGTAACCCGCGTTACCTTCATGCGATCAACAAGCTTATGAAGGAAGTGAACCTTCTGGGACGGATCACTCATGCCTATGGGCAGTGGAACAGGTCGAAATCAGAAGATCTTGGCTGGCCGGCCAAGTTTGCAATGCCGCAGGAAAAGCTCGATAAATACGGTTATACAAACATGAGCCAGTTCAGGAACTGGCGTTGGTATAAGAAGTACGGCGGTGGCCCGATTGTCGATCTTGGTTCACACCAGATTGACCTTTTCAGCTGGATCTGGGGAACGAATCCCAAGTCTGTAATGGCGTCGGGTGGGATCGATTTTTACAAGTCGCACGAGTGGTACGACAACGTTCTGACGGTTTATGATTATGAAACGCCGCAGGGAATCAACCGC
>Ga0156394_1042_pt1 | contig 12578 bp, 9 predicted proteins | sample RifOxyA3_FD_108038 | JGI IMG/M metagenome (GOLD analysis project Ga0156394, IMG submission 108038) | Lentisphaerae bacterium RIFOXYA12_FULL_48_11 | reverse complement strand
AAAAGAAACCTCGGAACAGAATGCTGACTTTGTGTTCCGGCAGTATAACCTGGCAGTTCTCTCTCACTATTCTTACCTGATCGGCAGCGGCGGGGAGGCAATGATTGTTGACCCGGCCCGTGACATCAACCGTTACCTCGCGGATGCGAAGGAGCTCGGGTTTAAGATAACGAAAGTCTACCTGACTCATTCCCATGCGGATTTTGTGGCCGGCCATATGGAGCTGGCAAAAGCAACAGGTGCTGAAATCCTGATAAACGAGGGAACAAAAGCCGGATTTCCCCACAAGCCGCTCAAGGATAACGAAGAAGTGAAGATCGGCAAGGTACGCGGCGTTGTAATCATGACTCCTGGCCATACCCCCGATGGTACATGTATGCTGGTTCATACTCCGGCATCCGGGGCTAAACCGGCATTTGTACTCACTGGTGATACTTTGTTTATCGGCAGTGTCGGGCGTCCTGACCTGCTGGGAGAAGGCATGAGTGCGGCGGCCCTGGCTGAGATGGGATACCATACCTGGAAGGACAAGCTTTCAAAGGTGCCAGATGAAACACGCATATTTCCTGCCCATGGCGCAGGTTCCCTGTGCGGTGCGCATTTGAGCGACAAGCCGGTATCCACATTTGGTGAACAGAAAAAAGAGAATGTCTACCTTAGTCACCAGGATCTTAATTCGTATGTAATGGCGGTCATAGACGGGCTGCCAGAGGCCCCGCAGTATTTCAAACACAATGCAAAAATGAACCACGATGGTCCTGCTCTTGTTGACTGGGATAAGACAACTCCTCCGGCCCTTCCTGCTGCTGAGGTGGAAAGCCGCTCAAAGAAAGGCACCTGGCTGGTGGATGTTCGGGATGCAAAACCGTTTGCTACGGCTCATCCGAGTGGCGCGATCAACATAGGCATCAGGGGTCGCTTTGAAACCTGGACAGGAATAATGATCCCGTGGGGAGAACCTTTCATACTCGTCGGATCCGACAAGGAAGTAAGCGAGGCGGCGTTCCGGTTGAAGCGGATCGGTTATGACGCACCTGCCGGCTCGTTGAAGAACGGAATTGAAGGCTGGCAGCAGGCGAAGCTGCCAGTCGGATCGCTCAAACTCATACAGCCGCAGGATCTTCACAAGCAGATGCAGGACGGCACGGCCCCGGTGATCGTGGATGTGAGGCTGCCCACGGAATGGATGGCGCTCAGGATAGGCAACGTTCTGAATATAGCTGTTAACAAGCTGTTTACAGATGGCAAGCGCCTGTCAGGCAACATGCCGGTTCTAACAGTATGCAACTCGGCATATCGTTCGAGCATGGGCGGATCGGTTCTCCTCAAGATGGGGTTCAAGGACGTCATGAATATGGAAGGTGGTAGCGAGGCGTGGATTAAAGCCGGGTTGCCGACTCTGAGCGCGATTGGCGGGGGACATGGAGCAGCAGCGGCGCCAGCCAGGTCTATCAGGCTTCCTGACCGCATTGCCGCTGCAGATCTCAAGCGCATGATGATGGATCTCCCCGGCACATTTGAGATCGTGGATATAAGGCCGCCGGCACAGTTCGCGGACTACAATCTGCCTGGTTCCATGAATGCAGATATTGCCGATGTAATTTCCAATCCGGCATACCTGAACGGAGCAGTACCGCTGGTGATCGTTGACCGTGACGGTTCGCTGGCTATGGCTGTTGGCGGAATTCTCTCGCAGAAGACACAGCGGCCGGTCAAGGCTCTCTTTGGCGGACTGGAGGCATACTGGAAAGAATCCGGCACAACGAGTCCGGCGCCCGGAATTTCTGTTCCGGCCCCGTCCTTGAAACCTGCTGCGTCGGCACCCATGGCTCCGGTTCCGGCCGCCACTCCTGAAGCCCCGAAAAAGAAAAGCGCGGGATGCTAATATGAATACAAATAGCGACAAATTGGACAATTCTCCCCGGCCTTATGCAAATCCATACCTGGCCGGGGTTCTGCTGGGACTCGTGCTGCTTGCTTCGTATGTCACCCTTGGTGCCGGACTTGGTGCTTCGGCAGGAATTGCACGCGTGGGAGCTTCTCTCTCAATGTGTGTTTCTGCGCCGCATACCCTGGGCAGTGAGTATTTCGGCAAGTGGGGTGCAAAGCCGATGAATTACTATCTCGTGTTCATGTTGGCAGGCACTTTTATCGGTGCGCTGTTTTCGGCGCTGCTTGCCAACCGTGTCCGCCTTCAGGTGGAACGTGGCGCCTCGTCACCTGTGAGTCGACGTCTTTGGTATGCCCTTGCTGGCGGCCTTATTGTCGGTTTTGCCAGCCGGCTGGCGCAGGGTTGTACTTCCGGGCAGGCGCTCAGTGGCGGTGCGCTGCTGCTGACAGGCAGCCTGGTGTTCACACTTTGTGTTTTCGCCGGTGGCTATGCCACGGCGTGGTTTGTGAGGAGGCAGTGGGATGATTGAGACACTCTATGGGCTTGATGCGCTGGATACGCCCCGTGCGTTTTTCCTGGCGCTGCTTATTGGCTGCGGGTTCGGCTTTGCGCTTGAGCGGGCCGGCTTCAGCAGTTCCCGCCGGCTGGCCGGCGTTTTCTACTTCAAGGATATGGCCGTGGTGAAGGTAATGTTTTCCGGGCTAATCACGGCGATGCTGGGGCTATCATACCTTGTGGCCCTGGGCCTGATTAAAATAGACCAGGTTTTCCTTATGCCGACAATTTATGGCGCACAGATTATTGGAGGGTTGTTGTTTGGAGTGGGATTCGCCATGGGAGCATGGTGTCCCGGTACTGCCGCAGCAGGGCTGGCAGCCGGCAGACTTGATGCACTGGTGTTCCTGGCTGGAAGTGTCGGTGGAAGTATTATTTTCAATGAACTCTTCCCGGTGATCGGCGCGTTGTATACGGCCGGTGACCAGGGGCCGCAGATGGTCTACAATTCTCTTGGCATGTCTCGTAACGCGTTCATTCTCATGTTTACTGTTGTGGCTGTAGGCGCGTTCTGGCTGGCGGAATGGGCTGAAAAAGCCCGCACAGGCAGAGCGCCTTATCTTGGAACGCCTTTTCTCAAGGCGTTCAGCCTGGCCCTTGTTGCCATTGCCGCAGGATTGTTTGTGCTTTCTCCTGTAAGCCAGACGGCGTCGGCAGGCATACCTTCAAGCGCGCAAGTGACGAGCGAGAAAGCCCTGCTTGAAAACGTGGACAATGCCCGTGATCATATTGAGCCCGAAGAACTGGCTGACCGGCTGATGGCCGGCCAGGCGGACCTCGTTCTCGTTGATGTTCGATCTTCGGCCGAGTTCGAGGCTTTCCATATTCGCGGAGCGGTCAACATTCAGATAGCTCAGCTGGCAGAGACGCTGCAACCTCACAGGAACAAGGGCCTTATTGTTCTCTACTCGAATGGAATGACACATCCGGCGCAGGCACGTGATGCGCTCCAGCGTTTGGGGTTCGACAACGTGTATATCCTGACAGATGGCCTTCAGGGTTTCAGGGACCGCTGTCTTAAACCTGTTTCGCTTCGATCCGAACCTGTGCCGACCAAAGAAGCCATGAGGATCAATGCCTGGCGTGCATTCTTTACTGGTCAGCCTCAACAGTCTGTGTCCGCAGGCACTGATTTGACTGTTCATGCGTTGCAGAAAGCTGCCATGCCGGGTCTCGTCGATGGTGAGTGGCTTGCTTCCCGTCTTGACGCAAAAAACGTTAAGATCATAGATCTGCGGCCCCAGCCGGAATACAACACCGCGCATATTCCTGGATCCCTGAGCCTTAACGTGGAAAGTTTACGCGGAAATCTCAGAGGAGTTCCATCAATGCTTCTTCCTTCGTCCATGCTGGCGGAGCACTTCTCAATGCTGGGCATACAGCAGTCTGACGTCGTCATTCTGGTGTCCGGCGAAAAGTTTCATGATGACACGCTGGCCGGCATGGCGCTTGAGCGGGTTGGGCATCTGCAATACGTGGTTCTGAACGGCGGGTACGCGACATGGTTGAGGGAAGGTCGACCGGTGGATGCCGCACTGCCAATGGTCAAGGCATCGAAGTACCAGGCTGGCAGCGATACGGACAGCTTTACGATTGATTACCAGGCCCTGGCTGCGATGGTCAACAAGCCCGGTACCGTGATCATTGATGTGCGTCCGGCTGAGTTTTATACAGGTAGTAAGTCCGACGAGGCACGTGCGGGCCATATACCTGGCGCAATTAATCGGCCGTACACTGAAGATATACTTGTAAGCTCAAACAAAGTTGTTTCTTTGAAACCGGCGGAAGCGCTGGTTTCTGCGTATGCACAGATTATCCCATCAAAGAATATGAAAGTCGTTGTTCATTGCCGTACAGGACACCAGGCAAGCCAGACTTATTTTGTGCTTAAGCGCCTGCTTGGGTATACGGATGTGAGTTGGTACGATGCAGGTTGGACAGAATGGGCTGCCCGCCTTGAGCTGCCGGTTGTCAGGTGAAGGCATTCTGGCCCTTCGTCACACAGTTCCTCAGGGTCATTTGTCGGATGGCTTGCCATGAGGAGGATACACCCATATTTCAGATGACCACCTCATTGAATGTATGAAGAAGGCAGAAGACAAACCCAAGTCTGAATCTGTCCCATTGCCTGCTAACCTCGACAATCTCTCTGCCGAAGATCTAGCTAAAGTTGCCCAGTCCATTCAAGAAGAACTCAAGCGTCGACAAAAGGCATCGCAAATTAATGGTTGCAAGTCTTGAAATGGTATGATATAAAGTGTGCACACTTTATATCATCTACTAACAATAACAATAGACACGAAACACTTATCAAATACTGGTTGCATTGTTTGTACGATAATGGTATATAGTGTGCACACTATATACCATTATTATTATATGACAGAAATAAGCATAAGCCAGAAAAAGGAACTTCTACAACTCTTGGCTCATCCCGTGAGATATGGGGAGTTGCGTTTATGTCTTTTGGATTACATGAAAAAGACCGTTTATCGTCATCTTGGATCATTCGAGGATGCACTGAGAAAAGATAAGATATTAATATCCTTTGATGTGAAGTCAGAAAGAGAGAAGAAGGTGACCTTATATACATCCTCACTAGTATCTAATCTATCGCCTTATGGAGTTGCTTGGGGATTATGTCGTAATGGATACTTCTCTAACTTGACTTCTATGTATTTTCATACCCTCACGAATCAAGTTCCTAAAACCGTAAATATGGCTATTGAGAACATAGGTGATTATTCGAGCCGGAAGTCAGGGGTAATGTTGTCAGATCACGATATCTTCTCGTCTTTCGTCAAACAACCGAGATCCAACCGAAACCTTTATTGGTTCAGTGATCATACTATCCTCCTGACAGAGCGAGTGAAAAAGGGAGATGCTGGGGTTGATGTTGTTACGGCAACTAATAAAATAGTCCCAAAAGGATCAAGAGTTACGTCATTAGAGCGTGGGCTGATTGATGCAGTGGTTCATCCTCAGTATAACGGAGGCATTCGTTCTGTAGTAGAGTTCTATCAAGAGGGAGCTAAGCATCTGAATGTTGGTAAGTTATTGAAGATCTACAAGGCTCTTGATTTCAGGTATCCATATTGGCAGGCAATTGGATTTCTTTGTGATAAAACAGGGGCGTCCAAGGCAGCTCATGAGATAGCAGATCACTTCAGGGCACGAAACAAATTTTATATAGATCATCTTGCAAAGGATTCGTGGGCTTTTGACTCACACTGGCAGATATTTTATCCTAAAGGGTTATTTTAATGACTATAACGGAAGTGATAGATCAAAGTATATTGGCAATTTGTCGTGATCCCCATGTCTCAAAAGCCGTAGTTCTTAAAGGCGGAAGTGCGATTCGACTGTTTGAGAAAGATAGTCATAGGCTTTCCATCGATGCTGACTTTTCTTTGGAACAGAAGCTTGATGTGAACGATAAGGACGTTTTCTTTGAACGGATCAGGAAAGCTCTGTCCGAAGAATTCAAGAATAAGAGACTTATCGTTATTGATTTCAAAGCTACTCGAAGACCTGCCAAGCCGAAGGAAGGTTTCCCTCTTTCTTGGGGAGGATGGGAATGTAAGTTCAAGTTGGTTTCAAAAGATTTCCAGCACGAAACAATAGAGGTTCAAAGGCGGAATGCTATGGTGCCTGAAGGTTCTAACTCTCCAATTATGGAAATTGACATAAGTGATGGTGAATACTGCGGTTCAAAAAGATCAAAAATCATCAGTGGGGTCAAGATTCAGGGATATACGAGGGAGCTTTTGGTCTTGGAAAAGATTCGAGCCATATGTCAACAGCATCCTTCATATGAATTTACCTCAAGAAAAGGAAAGAATAGAGCTAGGGATTTCTATGATATTCAACGCTTATCCCAACAGATAGATGAGGAATTTATAAGGAAATGTAAGCAGCACTTAGAGAAAGTATTCAGTGCTAAAGAAGTCCCGCTTAAATTGCTTGCTGTACTTTGGGATGAAGAATTTATTGCCGATCAGGGTATGGGTTTTCAAGAGGTTGTTGATACTGTAAATTATACTATCGAACCATTTGATGTATATGTTCAGTATGTTCGGCACCTCGTCCGACAAATATATCCTGAAGCTATTGAACCAAGGTAAATGCTTGTTTCTGTTATCTCTCGCCATTTAGAACTTATGCTACCCATTCCTACAAAGAACAATGCCTCAAGGTTGCAGAGTCATGTATAGCATTTACATATCTTGAATTTTAATAATAAGATTCTCTGGCGGACGATAAAGCTTCGACAAAGAAATATCGCCTTGGAATTGATGTTGGCGGAAATACGATTCGTACACTCGATATAAATGCTCGTTCATTCTGGGGTCACAAACAATGTCGTCAAACACATCTCTTGGATTGAAGTCAGATTGTACATAATCTCCTGAAGTTAACTCACCTCCTGTTAGGTTAGATATGCCTATAGTGCATAAACCATGTGTCCGGAATGAACTGTTAAGGATGTGACCGGAATATACCGCGATGGTGGTGGGGGAAGGATTCGAACCCTCGAAGGCGTTAGCCAGCAGATTTACAGTCTGCCCTCGTTGGCCACTTGAGTACCCCACCGGAGAAAATGTCAGACTATGGCCAATAGTCTGAAAGGGCGTCATTGTGCATACCGCCACAACCACGGGCAAGGAAAAATTTGCACAAATGCACTGAAAAACAGCGTCTCACTGGCTATATCTGCGGATTTTAATGTCGCGGACAGCTTTCTCTTCCAATATTCTTCTGGTGCAGCTACAAGAGGTCTGAATCTGGCTGCAGAGTTCAGGAAATTTAACAAGGAAGAGCCGGAATGATCAGAAAAATACTTTTAGTGGTTTTAGCAATCAGATGGCTGGCAGGCACGGTTGCGCCGGGTCAGGAAATTTCCGGTATGCCTGTATTCGGGGATGACTTTGGAGCGACAGGGCTTTTTGTCGAGAACTGGGATGTAACTAAAGGTGCAAAATGTGAAGGCGGTCGAGCGATAATCCCATCGGGAAACAACATAACCTTGAGGCGAAAGGCGGAAGGGGATTTTGCCATCACCGCCGACCTGACCGTGGAGCGGCCGGTGGGTAAAGACGTCGGACATTGTGGGGTGACAATCGATGGTATCAATTTCATGATTACTCCCAGGCAGCAGCCAATTGCCAACACGGCATACCGTGTTCCGGGAGAGGAAAGGTCGAGAGGCGCCAGTGCTGGAGCGATACCCGGTTTCGAATTCGGGAAGCCGTGCAGGATAATGATTTCACGGCAGAAACTCGGAGAAAGCTACAAGTATTCCTACAAGTTGAATGGCAAGCCGGTTGATTCCTTCAATGTTATGATGCCAGTGAAAGGCAGGATGGCCTTCTATGGTTACAAGACGAATATAGGGGTCGACAACTTCCAGCTATATTCTGTCAAGAGCGACGGATCGAACAACCTGGTGATCAACAGTTCATTCGAACAGCTCCAGGAAGGCATGCCCAATTACATGAAGCCGCTGTTTGGCGGCAAATATGAGTTTGATGGCAAATGGGAAACCTTCCTGGGAAACTTCGCCATAGACAGAAACGAGAAGATGTCCGGCGAGAACTCAGTGCGGATGACGCGCGGCGAAATGTTTCCCAACTCGATCGGCGTGGGTACCCACAACGTGAGTGTTGCGGCTAAAACGCCTGTGACTTTCTCGATATACCTGAAGGCGTCAGATGACGAATTTCCTGTCACCCTTAACATTTGGGAGCTGTGGCACAAGAACCATTCGAAACCCATTAAGATCTCGAAGCAATGGGCCCGTTATGTGTTCACGCTGGAGAATCCGGAAAAGGCGATAGTTCGGGCAAATATGAAATTCGACAAGCCAGGCACAATCTGGGTGGACGACATTCAGGTGGAGGTCGGAAGCGAGGCGACCAAATACATGCCCAGCTCGCTGGATAAGGATAAGTTCGTTGACACGGAAAAAGCCAGCGTGCCAGTGATAAAAGATGACGGCATTTCCGTCACAGCGGAGAAGACTCCCGTTTCTGGCGGCATGCCCAGGCTGGAACTCTATACCCGTCTTAATTACTACATGAACGAGGACAATGCTGTCATTGTAGGATCGCTTGCCCTTCCGGATGTGGAAAAGCTAGCGGGAAGAATCACTGTGGCGGGCAGAACACTTGAAGTCAAGATGGAGCCGGAGTTTACTTTTGATATTCCGCTTAAAGGCATTGAAAATGGCGAGTACCAGGTGACGTTGGATGTTTGTAAAGGAACTGAGAAGCTCGTTAGCGGAACAACCCGGCTGGTGAAGCGGGAATTAAAGGCCGGTGCTACCCGGATCGATCTTCAGCGCCGTTGCCTGGTGGTAGGCGGAAAGCCGTACTTGGCGATAGCTCCGCATTTCGGCCTGCCTCTGCCGGATAGAAAACCGGAGAAACAGGAGATGATGCTGAAGAACATTTTGCGGCTGCACAGGGAGATGGGTTACAGGTGCCTGATGCTCGGATCGAAAGATGATCAGCCTTTCCCGCAGCAGACTCAGGCCTTTCTCGACATATGCGCCAGGGAGGGAATTAAAATAATCTACTGGCCATACCAGTCATGGAACAACAGGGACAAGGTGGATCCTGTCGCGCGTTTTCAGATGCTGAAGGCCGACAACATTATAGCGTGGCTGGTGGTCGATGAGCCGGAGCTCTACGCCAAATCTGATGAGGTGGAAACATTCATGGAAGCGCACCGCAAAGCAAGTCCCTGGACGCCGGTGTTCATGAATAACACGCTCATCGGAATTCCGGCACGTTTTGCCGGACTCAAAACGGACATTCTGATGCTGGACGATTACCTGTGTAATCGCGAAAATCGTAAAGTTATCGAGATGCTGGATGCCACAACCATGATGATGGAAGCGGGCCGCGGAGACCGCAAACCGGTCTTTTATTTCCTGGAAGGTGAGAATCTGCAAAACCACTACCGTGAATGTACATATGCGGAACAGATAGCCGAGACGTATGGAGTGATTATTGCCGGGGCCACCGGCATATCATATTTCTTGTCGTTACCTGTCTATCCTGAGGATTACCGCGCCAGTGTGGACGTCAACAGGGAACTCCTCGAGCTTGAGGATGTGATCTTCTCGCTGGAAAAGACATCGAAGGCAGTCATGACCGATTCCGTGGTTAAATCCATGACGCGGAAGTTGGAAGGCAAGGTGTATGTCATCACACTGAATTCGGATAACCACCGTGCTGCTGATGTCGAGATCAAGCTCCCGCCGGAGTTCAGGTATGCGGCAAATGCAAAGGTGCAATTCGAGAACCGCAATATTGACCTCAAGAACGGGAAAATATCCGACAAGTTCAAACCGCTTGAGCGGCATGTTTACGTTGCAGACATTGTCAATTGAGGACTTTTCTCATTTACCGTATTTGCGTATTTTGATGTTACGGACAGCGGAACCAGTACACCAGGTTGCTATGCCAAGCGGGATGGATGACTCCACTTCCCATCGTACCGAAATCCTGCGGTTTTCTGTTGCCAGATCAACCATCTGTTTATCGTCAATCCAGGCTTCAATCTTGTCTTTCGACACCTTTACCCGGATTTTATACCAGCGGTTGTTTTCGAACTTCGAAGAACTGGAGGTTTCGTTTTCGGAGGCATCATAACCATCGATACAGGAGAGGCCTGTAAGGGTTCCGCCCCAGCCACCAACGACGAACGTGCACGGATTGGTGCCAACGGGGAAGGTTAGTCCACAGAAGAAATCGTAACCTTCTGTCCGCATTGCTTCAAGTTGGATCTCGTAATCCATCCGGGCGGGCGGTTCTTTGCTCCAGACTATTCCTGACATGGGTTTACCGCAGCCGATGAGGATGGAGCCATCCTTGATTTCGATTTTACCATTGGAAGAGAAATCGGAAGCTTTCCATTTCCCCATGGTCTTTCCGTCAAAGAGCGATTCCCATCCGTATTTGTCAACGGCAGGTTCTGCTCCAACAGCAATGTTTGTTGCGAGTGTCAGGATAATTAGTGCGGCATAACAGCGAGTATTCATAAATCGGTCCTCCATGCAAGTGATCTGAACAATAACAAACCATGGCGTTCAATCAAGCTGAGTTTGATTTCTTATGGTTATAGTTGATAAGGGTGTAAATCAGATTTGTTGAATGGCGGTGATTAAGAGGGGGAAGCAAAGATTTTTTACCACGGATAAACAACGCTGATTTCATGAAGCTTGACAGCAATTTGAAGTTTCTTGGCTTTGCTGGAGAGTTCGGCTATAAGGAAAAACCAATAAAAGAAGGAGGATGGTAATGAAGAAAGTTGTGACGGGTCTGATGGTGGCGGTCTTTACAATTGTTATGTCTGCGAATCTGGTTATGGCGGCTAAAGATAACAGCAGTTCTGTAAGCGGTGAGCTTGCGCTGGCCAAGGATGACAAGGGTGCGGCAACAGGCATAACCATTACAACCAAGAGCGGAACGGTATACAATATAGACATGACAGGATTTTCCCAGGATTGTTCCGAAATGGATGGCAAGCAGGTGACGGCCAAGGGCGATGTGAAGGATGTGGATGGGAAAATGGTTCTTAAAGTTAAGGGCTATATAAGCGGACCCGGAGCAAAGAAATCGGCAGCCAAGGGCAAGGCGAAAGGGAAGAAAGCCGGCAAAGCCGAGAAATAACCCGGCGAATTTCTGTAGTTTCAAGTAAAGTTTAGACGGCCTGTTACCTGGAATATTTTTTTTCGACGTTAGGGTGCCCTCTTCTTACGACTGGAATCTTGGTTGTCAGGGCGGACTGATATGTATATAAAGCAGGTTTTCTGAAGGGAGAATTTATCATGCAGAGTAATAGGAAGAAACTGACGGAAATTAAAGAATGGACCGCATTGCAGAAACATTTTGATTCCGTGCGGGCATTTCATCTCAGGGATTTGTTTTCCAATGACCCGAACCGTGGCAGGCGCATGACCCTTGAAGCGGCCGGACTTTATCTGGATTATTCCAAAAACAGAATCACGAATGAGACGATTGAAAAACTCGTTGCGCTTGTACTGTCCTGCGGCATGCGTGAGGCGATTGATGCCATGTTTTCAGGGAAAACCATCAATGAGACGGAAAACAGGCCCGTTCTTCATATTGCTCTCCGCAACAGGTCGAACGCGCCTATCCTGGTTGGCGGGCAAGATGTGATGCCTGATGTTAACGCCGTGCTCAAAAAAATGGCTGATTTCTCCAATCGTGTACGTTCCGGCGAATGGAAAGGCTTTACGGGCAAGAGAATTCGCAATGTTGTAAATCTGGGCATTGGCGGTTCAGATCTCGGGCCGGCAATGGCATACGAAGGACTGAAGGCATACAGCGACCGCAACCTGACGGTGAAATTTGTCTCAAATGTGGATGGAACTCATTTTGCCGAGCAGACCTTTGGGATGGATCCCGCAGAGACTCTTTTCATTGTTGCATCCAAGACTTTCACGACGCAGGAGACGATGACAAATGCCAACACGGCACGTGAATGGACCCTGGCAAAGCTGAAAGATCCCGCTGCTGTTGCAAAACACTTTGTGGCAGTTTCAACCAATACGAAGGAAGTGGAGAAATTCGGAATAGACAAGGCGAATATGTTCGAATTCTGGGACTGGGTGGGTGGCCGCTATTCGCTGTGTTCGGCGATAGGTCTGCCCCTTATGGTCGGCATAGGGCCGGACAATTTCCACGCCATGCTGGATGGTTTCCATGCGATGGACCGGCATTTTGCCGAGGCGCCTTTTGACAAGAATATGCCTGTGCTGCTCGGTGCGCTGGGTGTGTGGTATAACAATTTCTTTCGCGCGGAGACACATGTTGTACTTCCGTATGACCAGTACCTGCACCGGTTTGCTGCGCATCTCCAACAGATGGACATGGAGAGCAATGGTAAGTACATAGACAAGCAGGGTAACAGAGTTTCGTACCAGACCGGTCCGATTATCTGGGGAGAACCGGGTACGAACGGTCAGCATGCATTCTACCAGCTCATACACCAGGGCACGAGATTGATCCCTGCGGACTTTATAGGCTTCTGCCGTTCCCATAATCCGCTGGGCGATCATCATGACAAGCTGATGGCGAATTTCTTTGCCCAGACTGAAGCG
>Ga0156394_1107_pt1 | contig 12629 bp, 11 predicted proteins | sample RifOxyA3_FD_108038 | JGI IMG/M metagenome (GOLD analysis project Ga0156394, IMG submission 108038) | Lentisphaerae bacterium RIFOXYA12_FULL_48_11 | reverse complement strand
TGTATCGGATGAACGAAAGGTCTCTGGCCCAATATCAAGTAAGGGGGCCGTATCGCTGGCGGATTCGGACAAGATCGACAATGTGCTTTCCGTTCACAGGGCCGTTGGGAGGGCTGAATTTGGCGATCAGGTTCACCAGGCTTTTCATTCCATTTTTTCGCACAAGATGCGGTCGGCGTTGTCTATGCTTGGAATTCTGATAGGAGTGGGTGCGGTCATTGCAATGCTGGCAGTCGGGCAGGGCGCAAGAGAGTCAGTACAGAAAGGTTTGGCTTCTCTCGGTTCGAATATGTTGCATATTCATCCGGGTGCTGTCAGGACGGGTGGCGTTTCGCTTCAAGCTGGTGCCGTGACGCGCTTGACCTTACAGGATGTCGAAGCCGTTGGGAAGTTGGACACGGTAAGGCTGGTTTGTCCCAACGTGAATGGCAGGGCGCAGTTGGTCTACAAAAACAAGAACTGGAACACGCGTTTACAGGGTAATGGTGCTTCTTATGCGGAGATGAGAGCCGCGATACCGTTAGTTGGGCGTTTTTTCATGGAAGAAGAAGTGAAGAACAGGGCACGTGTAGTAATCATCGGAATCACTGTTGCAAGGGAGTTGTTCGGAGATAGCGATCCGGTAGGTAAAGTCATAAGAATAAACAGGGTTGAGTTCACTGTGCTTGGTATATCCCCGCCAAAGGGCAGTTTCCGCGGGTGGGATCAGGATGATTTTGTTGTTGTACCTGTTACCACAGCCATGTACCGGTTGTTTGGCCTTGATTATATCAGTGATCTGGATGTCGAGGTGAGGGAATCTTCCATGATGACCGACGCAAAGGATGAGATCAGGCAGCTGCTGCTGCGACGGCATCGTGTCAGCCCAAAGAACAGTGATGCCATTCAGATACATGATATGACCGAGATACAGGACATGCTGAGCAGCACAACAAAGACAATGGGATGGCTTCTTGGCTCGATAGCGGCGATTTCACTGGTTGTCGGTGGTATAGGGATCATGAACATAATGCTAGTTTCCGTGACTGAGAGGACCAAGGAAATAGGCCTGAGAAAGGCGATCGGGGCGCGCCGCAGTGATATAATGGTTCAGTTCCTGATAGAAGCTGTTGTGATGACTCTCAGTGGTGGTGTGATAGGGATTATACTGGGCAGCGGAACTGCGTATTTATTATCCACGCTGGCAGAGTGGCCTGTAAAAGTGTCGGGTTCAGCCATCGCATTGGCAGTGACATTTTCGGTTATTATTGGTATTATTTTTGGATTGTGGCCTGCCAGGCAGGCATCTAAGCTTGATCCAATAACTGCGCTGAAATACGAATAGGGGAATAAACTGGTGGAGAGGTTGATGCCTGAAGAGAGTGAAGACATGTTGCCGTGTGAAAGAGAACTTGTTGCCGGTTTCTCCGCTCAAACGTTGAGTTACCCTGATAAATACGAGCTTCCCAGACTTGGAAATGAGAGAAAAATGCGGCTTGAACGCGCAGTTGCTCTGGAAATAGATTCGCATAACAGGGTCAAGCGGTGCAGGATGAGTGATGGGTATGTTCATGAAACCCTCATGGATAATGAATGGCAGGAGTGTAAGCGGTTCGGATCTCTTCAGGACGTTCTTGATTCGGATATATTAGCTGTTGCCCGTCGGAAACATGCTGAACCAAGTCCCGAGATTGATGAACATGACTAATTTGCTTTGTTCCAATGGAGTCTAATGGTAAAAAAAAGAAAAGAAGTTAAGAAGGTTGAAATAATCCCTAAACCTGATAATACAAGTGTCAAGGTGGAGCCGGCTATGAAGCACATGGAAAATAGTCCTGCTGGGTTGGATGATGCGCTTTTGTGTGAAGTGGCATGGGAAGTTTGCCAGCAGGTTGGGGGAATATATACGGTTATACGTTCTAAAGCTCCATGCATGGTAAAGACATGGGGAAATCGGTACTGTCTGGTAGGTCCATATAATCCAATTACTTCTCCTGCAGAGTTCGAAGAGACTACGCCGTCTGGGCCCATAGGCAATGCCGTGAAGGCACTTCAGAAAGCAGGTTTTGATGCGCATTATGGTCATTGGTTGATTACCGGCCGGCCGCGTGTCGTGCTGTTGAATCCAAAGTGTGTGTTCCATCGTCTTCATGAAATCAAATATCTGCTTTGGGAGCATCACGGAATTAATTTTGCATCTTATGATCCTCTGGTTGATGAAGTAGTCGCTTTCGGTTTTCTTGTGAGTGAATTTTTCCGTGCCTTGTCTGCCGAAGATGATGCCAGGAAGCCCATCGTTGGGCATTTTCATGAATGGATGGCCGGATCAGCCATTCCCGAAATCAGACGTGATAATCTGCCTGTTTCGGTTGTTTTCACAACACACGCGACACTCCTTGGCCGTTACCTGGCCATGAATGATCCGTGGTTCTATGATCATGTGCCATTTGTGAACTGGCATGTGGATGCCAGGCGTTTCAATGTCGAGGCCCAGGTTTTGATCGAGCGTGCAGCTGCGCATGGTTCCCATGTGATGTCTACAGTAAGCGATATTACAGGTTATGAATGCAAGTATCTGCTTGGGCGCAAACCTGACGTACTTTTGCCGAATGGTCTTAACATAGAGCGGTTTGTTGCATTGCATGAATTTCAGAATCTCCACAGAATAAACAAAGAGAAGATTCATGAGTTCGTCATGGGTCATTTCTTTCCGAGTTATTCTTTTGACCTTGATAAAACGGTTTATTTCTTCACATCCGGCCGGTATGAGTATGCCAACAAGGGGTTCAACCTGACGATTGAGGCCCTTGCCAGACTGAACTGGCGAATGAAGCAGATGAAGCTTAATCGTACCGTGGTATTCTTTATTGTTACCAAGAGGCCCTTCAAGTCGATTAATCCAGAGGTTCTGAGAACGCGTGCTCTAATGCTGGAATTAAGGGAGAACTGCAAGTCGATCAAGAACCAGGTCGGGGATCGATTGTTCGTTTCAGCCGCAATGGGACAATGGCCAAAACTGGATGAGCTGGTCGATGATTACTGGAAACTGAGGTTGAGACGCAACCTTTATGCCTGGAAGACAAAACGATTGCCCATAGTGGTGACACATGACCTGTTTGATGACGCTACGGATGAAATTCTTATGCAGTTGAGATCATGTAATCTGTTCAATAAGCCAGATGATCCTGTAAAGGTGGTGTACCATCCTGATTTTGTTTCATCGAGTGATCCTCTTTTCGGGATGGATTATGATCAGTTTGTGCGAGGTTGTCACCTGGGTGTTTTTCCAAGCTATTATGAGCCATGGGGTTACGCGCCGCTTGAATCTATTGTAATGGGTATTCCGGCTATAACTACAGACACGTCCGGATTTGGAACCTATGTTTTGGATAAGATGCCTGAACACAAGGAATGCGGTATAAGTGTTCTTAAAAGAAGGAATGCAACCTTTGATGCATCTGCCGATGAACTTACAGAAGAGATGTTCCGGTTTGTTCAGATGGAACGCAGGGAAAGAATTACCATGCGTAACAGAACCGAGCACAGCTCGGAGCAGTTCGACTGGCAACATCTGGGGCAGTACTACCGTCAGGCTCACGAGATGGCACTCCAAAGATTCACGTGAGTATTCTTGAATCCTTCAGAATTAACCGGCTTTTAACATGAGAAAACGAATCGCCATTATTGATGGTTATAATGTCATTTACAGGGATGCTTCGTTAAAAAAGCAGCTTGATATAAGCCTGGCCAATGCGAGAAAGGGGCTGGTCGATTTCTGCATTCGCTGGCTGTCAAGGAGAGGGGATATTTCCGAATTCTGGGTTGTTTTTGATGGTGACTCTTCTGTTATGCCATTGTCTGGTACTTCGTCACGAGGAGTGCGAGTGGTGTTTACCCGTACCAAAGAGGATGCCGATGACAGGGTTTTGTCCCTGTTGAGGGATGTCGACGACGATACGGATTACGTGGTCATTTCAAGCGACAACTATGTTTCCGGTAATTCAAAACGTATGGGGGCAAGGGTTATGTCTGCGTCAGATTTCTTCTCTACCGGCACTGCTGGAGGAAAATCTTTTTCGAAACGTTTAAATCATTGTGAGCATGCTGATCTTTCGCCGATTCAGGAACGGATGATTAATGAGAGCCTGAAGAAGGAGTGGGGTATTGAATGACTGTTTGACGTTTCCCTCTGCCAGTGTTAAATTAATTAAAGGAGTGTTACATCAGGGTTGACGTTGCGGGAGGGGGCTAATGAAGTTTTCTTTTTCTTTGGGAAAAGCTAACTGGCGGACGCAGTTTACAGTTGCCTATGCTGCAATGGCCATCATTCCCCTTCTTACTTTTGGTTACTTTCTTGTCGCTTATCTTTTGCCGGAACATAATACCAGGGAGAATCTGCTTCTCGTAATCGCGTTTAGTGTCATGTTGTCCCTTGCAGGTTTTTCAATACTCATAAGAAACATCAATACCCTGGCCGGATTTTGTACATATATTGAAAATGTAGCAAGGGGCAGCTTGAATAAACAGTTGATTTCCAGGAATGGTCCTGAGGAAGCCCGTATTAATGAGTCGATGGAAAAAATAATTGAAAAGCTGGAGCAGGATCGTGAACGTCTGGCAGCATTCACTCAGAACCTTGAAGTCGAGGTGGCAAGCCGGACAAACGAGTTGAAAGAGGATATCGAACGAAGAAAGAGAACTGAGCAGGCTTTGAGGGAAAGTAATATGATGCTCTCCGATGCGCTCACCGAGTTGAAGGAAATGGAGCATCGCCTGGTTGTTGAAGAGAAAATGAGCGCACTGGGCCAGATGGCAAGCAGTGTCGCGCATGACTTCAATAATGCTTTAATGCCTGTAATTGGTTTGACTGAATTTCTGCTGATGAATCGAAATAAACTTGATGATCGGCAGGAAGTGATCAGCACTCTGGAGGATATTCATGATTCGGCAGATCGTGCCAGGGAGGCGGTGGGTCGGTTGCGCGAATTCTATAAGATGGACGGAAGCGCGGAATACGATCTTGTTGATGTAAATATGATCTTTGAAAAAGCGATTAATTCATTTTCCGACCTTCTTCAGAAAAAGCTGGAGAACAATATTGTCATTGAAATCAGGCGGGATTTATTCGATCTGCCGCTTATTAATGCCGATGAGTCAGAGCTTCGCGAGGCAATCCGGAATGTCATAGTCAATTCAATAGAGGCCATGCCTGAAGGGGGGGTGATTACCTGTCGCTCCAGGATGGAAGGTAAGCATGTTGCCCTGGAGATTACGGACACAGGAGAGGGAATGACTCTTGATGTTCAGGGCCGATGCATGGATCCTTTCTTTACCACAAAGCCTGGTCATAAGAATGGCATAGGGCTTGCCGTTGTTTACGGGATTGCACGCCGACATCATGGGAATCTGGAAATTAGCAGCGATTTAGGCAAGGGTACCATCGTTAAGATCATTCTGCCGCTGGTTAAGGTCAGTTCCAGTGAGACAGCTTCATCCTTCCGGATCGGAGGGACATCCGGCCAGTTGAAGATCCTGCTAATCGATGACGATGCGTCCTCTAGAAATATCCTGTCGCGTTACCTGAATGCAACAGGTTTTGTTGTAAAGTCTGCGGATAGCGGTGTGAAAGGACTTGAGGCATTTGCTGAGGATAAATATGATCTGGTAATTACGGATCGTGCAATGCCTGATATGAGTGGAGACATTGTTGCTGCGTCCATACGAAAAGGTAATGTCAAAATTCCAATAATCATGCTCACCGGGTTTGGCGAACTTATGAAAAACAAGCATGAAAAACCTGATGGGGTTGACAGAATATTGAGTAAGCCGGTATCACTTAAAGAATTGAGATGTGCGGTTGATGAGGTTACAGGTGCTTTTGCCCTGAAATAGAAGGTGGTCCAGATAAATGAGCGAAAAGAAAAGAGTATTGATTGTAGATGATGATGAGGTGGTACGCCTTTTAATTGGTAAGGTGCTCGATAAGTATGGCGTAATTACAGTAACAGCCCGTGATGGCATCGAGGCTCGAACCATTCTTGGGAATAATGAAGCCTTTAATGTTATATTCCTGGACTTATTCATTCCTCATGTGACTGGATGGGACCTTCTTGACGAGATCAGGTCCGGAAATGTCAATAAAGATGCAGCAGTTGTGATTGTGACGGGTGCGGCGCTGTCCGACCCTGAGAAAGAATCTCTTGGAAACAGGGTGTCTGCGTTTGTGGATAAAGAGAAGTTCAACCTCGTTGAATTTGATAAATTAGTTGCGAGTTTGCTTTAAAGCGCTTGCCTCAAAGTTCTCTCAATATTTTAAGCAGGCCATCAGGACGGTTCGATGAAATGAATTCTTGTGCGGTACTCATGCCTTTTTCTATCAATTCTTTCCGTTGAGAGTCTGTTGTCTCAAGCGCTTTTTTTATTGCTCCAACAATCTCCGGTAATTCCGGTCGGATGATTGGAATATTCGTATTTCCTGTCACTTCCGGAATGGATGTTAGGTTGGTACAGATTACAGGACAACCCGAGATCATAGCTTCCAGCATTGGGTACCCAAATCCCTCGTATTGCGATGCAGAAATGAACCATCTGGCTCCGGCATAAAGAGCTTTGAGCTCATTATCGTCGACGTCTCTGAGTATTCTAATTGTACCGTTACGAACAGCGGGACCTGCCAATTCCCTGATCGTTGGAGTATTTACATCGTCTCCACCTGCCAGGATCAGGCAATGGGTACCGAGAAGAGTTTCTGAATCAAGCTTGAGAAAAGCCTCGACAAGCAGATGGACGTTTTTGTGTGGTTTAAAGTTTCCGGCATACAGGAAATAAGGTTTGCCTGAAGTATGTCGATTTGCGACTTCATCAGCCTGTTTATTGTAAATGTTATCAAGCCACTCTTTTCCGAGCGTGGGATAAAGAATAGATATTTTCTTTGCGGTACCTGGCATACAGGCGATAATGTCTTTCTTTGTAAATTCGGAATCTACAAGAATCACGTCTGTTTTTCCAGCTGCCAACCGGAACTGTATACCAGCTAAAAACTTTCGGAGAACATTTGTTCCAGGCAAGCGCAGGAACATTATGTCATGGACGGTGATGATTCGTCTGTAACTGCCCGACAATGGAACCTTGTAATACGGGCTGAAAAAGGTGTCGACCCTGGCCTTTTCTGCTATGCGCGGGATGACTGCCTGATCTGTCAGAAGAACAGGGATTTTGGGAAGTGTGATGCATTGCGGTTTGTATTTTGCGATAACTGCCGGCAAAGATTCTGGATCTGTAACCAGGAGAATGGTTTCAAACCCGGGATGCTCTAGTACGGCAGGCAGGAAAGTTTCCAGATAACGGCTGATGCCGGTTTTCCTGTTTTTGACAAATTCCCTGGCATCAATACATATTTTCATGCCTTGAGCTGAAGTTGGTGCGCCATTACACAAAAGGTGACAGCTCTCTGAGCCGTTTGACTATCGCCGGCATTGTTTCTATAACATATTCAATTTCTTCGGCTGTATTATAACGGCTCAGGCTGAATCTCGTTGATCCATGGGCTGATGTAAACGGCACGCCCATTGCCCTGATGACATGAGACGGTTCCAGTGAGCCGGACGTGCAGGCTGACCCCGACGATGCAGCAACTCCGATGTCACTCAGATGGTAAAGGATGGCTTCACCCTCAATGTACTGAAAGCTTATATTGGTAGTGTTAGGCAGCCGGTGTACACGGTCGCCGTTTACCGTTGTGTCCGGGCATGATGCTAGCAGGCCGGCTTCGAGGCGATCACGCAGTTTAGCAATCCGTGTTGTTTCGTCCTGCATATGTTTCTTTGCCAGGACGCAGGCCTGACCCAGACCGACAATGTAAGGTACATTTTCCGTACCGCCGCGCCTGCCGTTTTCCTGGTGTCCGCCGATAAGAAATGTATTCACTTTCGTTCCTTTGCGGATATAGAGAGCGCCTATTCCCTTTGGGGCATGAATTTTATGGCCTGAAATGGAGAGCATGTCCAGGGGTGTTTTGCGTACATCAATAGAGAATTTGCCTGCAACCTGTACTGCATCTGTGTGCAGAACAGCGGACTGTTCTTTGGCTATTAAGGCAATCTCCGGAATAGGGAAGATCACTCCAGTTTCGTTGTTTGCCCACATTATGCTTACAATGGCGGGCTCTTTGCCCAGTACCTTTCTAAATTCGGTTAGATCCAGCTGGCCCGAGGAATTTACTCCGAGCTCAATTACTTCATGGCCCTGTTCCTTGAGATGGCGGCATGGACCAAGGACAGCAGGATGTTCTACTCTTGTGGTGATTATTCTTATGTTCTTGCCCGAAGCTTCTGCAGCGCCCCTTATGGCTGTATTATCACCTTCCGTACCACAGCTGGTAAAAACAATTTCTGATGGCTCTGCATTGATAAGGTCAGCAACCTGTTCCCTGGCTGTGTCGATGTATTTCTTAACCTGGCCGCCGAAGTGATGCATGCTGGATGGGTTACCCCATAACTCCTTGAAGAAAGGCATCATGGCCTCTATGACTTCAGGGGCAACCTGCGTAGTCGCATTGTTGTCGAGATAAACGTTTTTCAAGATTTGTCCTCCTCGACAATGAGATCACTCGATACAAACTCCCTTAACTTTGCTTCTACAACATCTTTCATGGTGATGGGCGCAGCCTGGCACCCTGCGCACATCCCGCGGAATGAGATTTTTACGATATTACCTGACACATCGATGAGTTCTATGTCTCCACCGTCTCTTTTGAGCATGGTACGTATTTCGCGATCAAGAGTTTCTTCGATCAGTTTTACTTTTTGCAGAACGGTCATTTTGGCCGGTTTCAGGGCTGTCGCGGATTTCGTGTCTCGTTCTTTTCTTACGCGATCAATAATGTTTGCAATGTCATTATGGCATCCACCGCATCCGCCTCCGGCTTTACAATAATTTGTGACCTGCTCAACTGTGGTAAGGTTGTTATCCCGAACGACACGCTCAATTTCTTCTTCTGTTACCCCGAAACAAGTACATACTACTTTTCCCTGGATTATTTTCTTCTCTGTTTTACCTGTACGGTAGTTCTCGATGGCTGCTTCCAGGGCTTCCCGGCCCATGACCGAACAATGCATCTTCTGTTCAGGCAGACCACCCAGGAAGTTGGCTATATCCTGGTTGGTCACTTTCTGGGCTTCTTCAAGTGTCATGCCTTTTATTATTTCCGTCAGGGCAGAGGATGATGCAATTGCGCTTGCACAACCAAAAGTCTTGAATTTTGCTTCTGAAATCTTCTTGTTTTCATCAAGCTTGAATGTGAGTTTCAGTGCATCACCGCACGCCAATGATCCTACTTCTCCTGTTCCGTCAGGATCGTTTACCAGGCCGACATTTCTCGGGTTGCGGAAATGATCCAGTACTTTGTCTGTATAGTCCCACATGAAGGATTCTCCTGTTCATGAATAATATCTTATTAGCATGTTATAACCGGTCTGATTGGAATGCCAGAATATTCAGAAATCAAAAGAAGTGTGCGACTTCATGTCGTCAAAGAATTTCTTGATTATATGTCCCGATATATGGTCATCTGTCGTCTTTCAATCGATTGGAAGGAGTTAATAATCATGGCCATTACTCGTGAAGATGTATTGGATTATCATATTGGTGGGAAGATAGGCTTGCGAATGACAAAAATGCTGACTGATCTTGATTCGCTTTGCAAAGCCTATACGCCCGGTGTTGCTATTGCAGTCAAGGAGATAGCCGGTAATCCGTCGACTATTTGTAAATATACAGCCAAACAGAATCTGGTGGCCGTTGTCACCGATGGTACGGCCATATTGGGGTTGGGGGATCTTGGTGCAGAAGCCAGTATCCCTGTCATGGAAGGGAAGGCTGTACTTTTCAAGGCTTTTGGCGATGTTGATGGATGGCCGGTCCCGTTGAATCATTGCCGGCAGGATGGTCGAAACACGGGGAAAACTGATCCCAGGAGGGTGATTGATGCGGTGTGTGCCATAGCTCCAATGTATGGTGGAATTAATCTGGAAGATATTGCTGCCCCTGCATGTTTTGAGATCGAAGATAAACTGGATGAAATGCTCGATATACCGGTTTTTCATGATGACCAGTGGGGGACAGCCGTTATAACTCTGGCGGGTGTAAAAAATTACTGTGTCCTGTCAGAGCGAAATATGTCGGAACTGCGTATTGTAATTAATGGTGCTGGTGCAGCAGGCATAAGAATTTGCGAGATGCTCAAGGCTTCTGGTGCGCGACACGTTACGCTCTGTGATTCAAAAGGGGTGGTACGGACGGAGAGGTCAGATCTTTCGGGAAAGAAGAAAGAACATGCGGTCAAGACGTCTGCCTCAACAGTCGGAGAGGCATTGAAGGATGCGCATGTGTTTGTCGGTGTTTCTGTGGCAGATTGCATAAAGGGACAGGATGTATTAGCCATGGCTTCCTATCCGGCAATATTTGCGATGGCGAATCCTGATCCTGAAATACAGCCTGCCGCAGTCGCTTTGGCACTGGGGCAAAAACCCTACGTGATGGCCACGGGACGATCTGATTACCCCAACCAGATTAATAATGTGCTTGGGTTCCCGTTTCTTTTCCGTGGAGCATTGGATGTCATGGCGAAAACCATTAACATTCAGATGAAGCTGGCTGCCGCCGATGCGCTAGCGGCTGGAGCGCGTAAATCAGTACCTGATGAAGTCAGGAAATATTATCCAGGTGCTGATTTATCTTTTGGCGTGAATTATATCATTCCTAAGCCATTTGACAGAAGGCTGTTTGTTGAAGTTTCTCTGGCTGTGGCGGAAGCTGCAGTAAAATCAGGTGCTGCGCCGGCCTTGGACCTGGGCTTGTATCGAACCGGCCTGGAACACAGAAATCAGGCAAGACTTGCAGTTGATGAATAATATCATAGTAAAACAGTTGAAGATTTGACATCGACAACCGCTTTTGATAGGAACACCGCCTCTATGGGACAACAATTAAGACAACGATTAAAGAGAATGCGTAGAAAACGCAGGAATAAGCGTAAGAAGGAACAGGCTAATCTTGCTGCCAAAGCAGCCAAGAAAGTTTAATTCCTGATTTAGGTTGTATTCTTTTATGGCGTGATGGCCGAGCGGTTAGGCACGGGTCTGCAAAACCTGTTACACCGGTTCAACTCCGGTTCACGCCTCCATTCTTTGTTTTCTGGATGAGGTATTTGAAAAAATATCGTCTTCCTGTTTGGACAACAGACAATGCCGATATACGAATATAGCTGTGGAAAATGTGGTAACCAGTTTGAGGTTCTGATCAGAAAAAGGGGTGATGATCCGGCCAAGTGTCCGAAGTGTGGGGCACCTAAACCCATAAAGCAGTTCTCTGCATTTGCTGTTTCGGCACCTCAACAGCACAATCCTGTGGCAAGCTGTGAAGGTTGTTGCTCTGCAGGGACCGGATGCGGGACTGGAACCTGTCCAATGTCGATCGACAACTAGGTGTTTTCCAGGACAATAGCAGCATTTCTTTTTAATCGTTCAAGACCTGTTCGGAACACCGTTGAATCTTTAAAGCGACTGGTAAATTCCTCTTTCGACATTGCAAGAATTTCCTTCGCATCCGGCATCAGGCGTTCCTGAAATTCAGCAAGGATGCCGTCATTTTCCATTTTGTTCCATGGACACACTGCGGTACAGATATCGCAGCCGAACAACGTCTGTCCCATTGCAATTTGAAGCTCCCCTTGAATATCGCCCTTGTGTTCTACTGTAAGATAGGCAAGACATCTACGACAGTCTATCAGTCCATTATCGAGAATAGCCCGCGTCGGACAGGCATCAACGCAGAGGCGGCAGTTCCCGCATTGATTTGCACATGGGGTTGATGGGGCCAGCACGATATTAAGAAGCAATACTCCTATCGACAGGCAACAGCCGGCTTTCGGGTTGACTATCTGCCCCTGCCTTCCGCGCCAGCCGATACCGGCTCGAATGGCCCATTCGCGCTCGAACAGGGGAACAGAGTCCACGCAGACACGCGTGGAAATTCCAGGCTGTTTTTTGATGAAATCAGCAAGCAGGGAAAGTTTACCCCTGATAACTATGTGATAGTCCATTCCCCGGGCATAAGTTGAAAATCCTTTGCCGGGCTCCTTATTGGTTGCATAACGTGCTGCGACAACAATAATGGATTTAACATCCGGCATGACATTTTTGACATCGGTTCTTATCTGGCGGCTGCGCTCCATGAACGCCATGTCTGCGGCATTGCCGTCCTGGAGCCACCTGTTAAACAGGTCCAGGTTTTCTGCCGGTCCTGCGGCTGCAATTCCGGCAGCTATGAAACCAAGGCGCCTGGCTTCTGTCAGGATGGAATTTTCTAAAGACATAACGGTATGCTGTTTCTAATGTGCAAGTATAAGTTACTTGGAGACGGTTTTGTATATTTCAAGTGCAGTTGAGACAACCTTGTCGATTGTCATTCCTGAAGTATTTATCTTGTGCGGTATTGCTTCGTAGAGGTGGCGCCGTGATTCAAGGATCTTCATGATTCTGCTCATTTTGTCATCACCTGCAAGCAGGGGGCGGCTTGTATCACCGGAGACCCTTTTGAGTATTGTGTCTGGAGTGGCGGTAAGACATATCACCAGGCCTGTCCCACTGAAG
>Ga0156394_1221_pt4 | contig 12748 bp, 11 predicted proteins | sample RifOxyA3_FD_108038 | JGI IMG/M metagenome (GOLD analysis project Ga0156394, IMG submission 108038) | Lentisphaerae bacterium RIFOXYA12_FULL_48_11 | reverse complement strand
CCTCCAAACTCAACAACTTTCTTAATTCTTAAGGGCTGACCCCAATAGACCCCCCACTCTTTTCACGGCATCTACCGAGGAAGCCCAAGCCGCCCTCTACGCAAATTCAGCGTGACATACCATCCCCGAAATCGGCTAAACTGTTACGACCCGCGTCATTAATTCGAGCGGTAACCAGCATTAGAGTCCATTAAGGCAGGGAGGGATTTGCCCGTTTTTTAAACATCGCACCTTCAGTCGAGTAAATATAAATGTTCTTTCCAATTATTTCCGTAGGCAAACAATCCACTATGTGATTAGTTTTGTCATCAAGCATATCTCTGAAATGAATGTATCCATCATTCTCGTCTAATTCCCATTCACCATCTATTTTCATCCAGACACCAGAGACATCACACTCACACTGGTATGTCTTATTCGAAAATATCTCAAGTTTCCTAACATTACAGACTCCAATTTCCTCATAATTTCCTACGAGCAATTTATCATCTTTGACAACCTCTCGACTACAACCACACACAATTAACCATCCGAGGCATAAGATAAACCTCCCTTGAGAAAACACTTTCAAGGGTCTTTGGGTCTTTGGGGTCAGGCCTATAACAGTGAATAAGCTCATTTGATCCTGCTTAGTTTATCAAGTTTTCGCCGCAGATTCCAGCTCTCTGCCAATCGACGTAACGCCTGTTTATCTCGCGCCTCTGGAACTTTAAAGAAATCAGCGGATTAAAAAAACGCGTCATACAGGGCTTTAACCGCCTTCTTGCGATCAACGGCCTTGACCCCGAACATCATGCTGATTTCAGAGGAGCCCTGGTTGAGCATCTCAATATTGACCCCGGCATTCGACAAGGCAGAAGTAGCACGGGACGCCATGCCAACAGTATAATGCATTCCCTCGCCCACAATCATCACCAACGCCAGACCACGATCAATGTCAATGTTGTCGGCCTTCATCTCGTCATATATGCGTTTTACAACCTTTGCCTCAGTTTCAGGAGTGAAATCCTTCTCCCTGAGGACAACAGACATATTATCAATTCCGGAAGGCGCATGTTCATACGACAGCTTTTCGTCCTCCATGATCTGGAGAAGACGCCGCCCGAATCCGACCTCCCTGTTCATCAGGTACTTGTCCACATAAACCGCACAGAATCCTTCCGAACTAGCGACACCAACGACGTCGCCGGCAGTATAGGTCCTGTCAGGGACTATCATGGTCCCCGGAGCCTCAGGCCTGTTTGTGTTTTTTACATTTATGGGAATCTTTGCATGAACAGCAGGAACAATTGCCTCATCATGAAAAACGCCAAAACCTGCATATGAAAGTTCCCTCATTTCCCTGTAAGTCAGGAGGGAAATAGACTGGGCTCCCTCAACAATCCGAGGATCAGCCGCAAAAACGGAATCAACATCGGTAAAATTCTCGTAGGAATCGGCCTTTACCGCAGCAGCAAGCACCGCACCGGTTATATCCGACCCACCACGCGGAAAGGTTACAACCTCACCATCCTTCGTGTACCCGAAGAAACCCGGGAACACTACGACACCCTTGTGCCCAACCAGAGCCTTGTTGAGATTCTTGTAAGATTCGTCTAGAACAAGAGCATTCCCGTGCTCATCGGTGAGCAACAGGCCAGCATCTTTGGGACTTACATAATAAGCATCGAGCCCATGCTTTTTGAAAACCGCCGCACCCAGCTTCGCGTTGTTGTCCTCTCCTGCAGCCTTGAGCAAATCCATGAATCTGGCCGGATTACTCTTGTCCGAATCAAGCCGCTGTCGCAAATCTTTCTCAATCTCCTGGATTATATCTCCAGGCACACCAGCGTCCTTCTGGATCCCGGCAAATCTGTCAACAATGGCTCGAAGATCTTTCTCCACAGACTTCCCTGCAAGCTTCTGCTCTGCGCATTTGATCAGCATGTCGGTAACCTTGACATCGTCCTTTGTCCTCTTGCCTGGAGCAGAAAGAACTATGATCCTGCGAGTCGGATCAGCTTTGACAATATTGCAAACTTTCAACAGCTGTTCCGCGTTCGCCAGTGATGTCCCGCCGAACTTCGCAACCTTCAACCCGCTCTTTTTCGCCTTTTTACTCATAGTTACCCACTTATTCTTTTTTACCACGAAGAGCACAGCGCTGGAAGCCGCAACCAAAGAATATTTTAACCACCCGGCCTCCCGGCCTAAAGTGCCCGAAGGACACAAAGGGAAATACCTTTTTTTTCACTTCGTGATCTTGTTCTTCCTTCGTGGTGTAATTATCCCAAGTCTTCTATTCTTATTCTTACCGACTTTGCACCTACGGCAGACATCGCATCTATATCTGCGATTGCAGCATCAAAATCGCTTTCCTTCGCACGGTCGGTCACCACAATTACTGGCACCTGCTTGCCGGCATGCCGCTCCTTCTGCAAAACAGAAGCAATACTGATCTGGTGCTGACCAAGAACGGTGGCCAGCTGACCAAACACGCCAGGCTTATCAAGAAGTGAAGCACGCAGGTAATAACGCGACTCAATCTGCCCCATGTTTTTCAACTTAACTTCTTCTTTCTGCCAGCTGAACGAGTAGCGGCGCTTTATATCGCCAAAGGCCAATTCCCTGCAGACATCGGCAATATCACTTATCACCGCGCTTGCAGTAGGATAGCGGCCTGCACCACGTCCGTAATACAGCGTCTGGCCGACGACATCGCCCTCAACCTGAATCGCGTTGTAAACACCACTGACAGAAGAAAGCATATGTTCCACAGGAATCAAAGTGGGATGCACTCTCACCTCTATCTCGCCGCTTTCATTTTTTATAACGGCAAGCAGTTTCAACTTGTAACCCATCCCACGCGCATACTCGATATCAGTCCTGGAAATACCCCTTATGCCTTCAACATATACATCGCTCATTGGAACATGAAACCCATACGCCAGCGAAGCCAGCAGAACCGCCTTGTGCGCGGTATCAATTCCATCAATGTCAAGGGCAGGATCAGCCTCGGCATAGCCTGCAACCTGTGCATCCTTCAATGCGTGCTCAAATGTCACCTGCTCTTTATCCATACTCGACAAAATGTAATTACAGGTTCCATTCAATATCCCGTAAATGCCGTTTATCCTGTTGGCAACAAGACCTTCCCTCAATGAGCGTATAATGGGAATACCCCCTGCAACGCTGGCCTCGAACCAGACATCCACTTTCCTCTCTGCTGCCTGTCCGAAAATCTCGGCACCATGCTCGGCAAGAAGCGCCTTGTTTGCGGTAACTACTGGCTTTCCGGCCTTCAGCGCCTGCAATATCAGTTTACGTGCTATGCCTGTACCACCGATAAGTTCCACGACAACAGAAATGGAAGGATCATTAATAACTGACTCGGCATCCCTGGTCAGCATTGAACGGTCAACATTGACTCCACGGTCACGATCCAGGTCAACGTCAGCAATCTTACGCAAAACAGGTTTGACGCCAATCCGGTTGGCGATCATCTCTCCATTTTTCTGGAGTTCCTCTACCACGCCGGCCCCGACTGTGCCAAAGCCCAACAGCCCTATTCCAAGCTCTTTCATTGTAATTTCCTTGAGAATCGCGCCAACTTTACCCAAATGACGTAACTGCTTACAAGCATAAACAGGCAGGGGTGTAGGCCAGATTTGTTGGCGGCCTTCCCGTCTGTTCCCAAACCAATTCCTCATGGGTAGGGATGAGCGACTCGCGCATCCGTGGACGACTCAGCGAGTCGTCCCTACCAAAGACCGTTCCCTGTCTATCAACCACCAACAAATCTGGCCTACACCCAACAGGCAGTTCAAAAAAGACAGAATTCAAAGTTGTAACACAAGCCCAACATTAATATCTTCAAATAATGAGTTACATTTTCAGATCAATATCAACCGCCTGTATTGCCACAATCATGGTCATTTCAGGACCAGGTTGTGCAAAGAAGAAACCCGAAGGTTCGACAGGCCCACTGTCCAACCTGTATTCCAACCTCCAGAAAGTTGTTCAACTTAACCGGGATTACAAGGCTGGAAACATCAACCAGCAGGTATTCGACGCAAAAGCCCCCCTCCTGGAAAAGAAGATCGCGGATGAATATAACAAACGCAAAGATGATATCTGGAACTACAGCATCAACATCATCTCCAATACACCCATCGCCAAAGAAACACAGAAAGAAGTCGGCAGGATAAAGCCCGTCGTCAAGTTGCAGGCCATAGATAACTGGAACGGCGAATTAAAACCCCTCGCAGCAATGTACGCCATGCTGCCAATGCAGATGACCATGACTGTAATCCAGCCCGCTTTTTCCCAAGCGGAACTGAAGAACCTTAAACTTGCATTCCGTCCGGTTGAATTGATCTACCGCGACAACAATAACTGCACCACGGCATTTCAGTTCGGCTATAAAATCATTACAGCCGATTTCTCAAGACAGGAGTATCGATGGAAACCTGGCGAAATACGCATCTACCTTCGTGACAGAAAAGACGTCCCCGCAAATATTGAGCCTGGCCAGTCGAGCTCCGCCAACCGTTAAAACAACATGATACAATCCAAAACCATTCGCTGGTCACTCCTGAGCGTAATTATTCTTGCCGTCATTCTTACTCCGTTTTTCATCTTCGGTCCTGAGATTGAAGCGTGGACAAACACGTTCATCCAGGCAGCCGCGCGCCACTCATTCGTTTCAGCAGCAGTTATCTTCACACTGCTTTCCTCAGACATCCTGCTCCCTGTTCCATCCAGCCTTGTAAGTACGGGTGCCGGATTAATTCTGGGTTTGCCGCTAGGATTCATCGCATCCTGGCTGGGCATGACCACAGCTTGCCTTATCGGTTACTGGCTCGGCGCCAGTTCCCGAAAACAGCTTTCAAGAAAGCTGCTGGGCGCAGACGAGATAAAAAGACTGGAAAACATGAATCAAAGGTTCGGAGACTGGCTGATCGTTACAGCAAGAGCCGTCCCCGTCCTTGCAGAAGCTTCCGTGCTGTTTGCAGGCATCGGGGCAATGCCATTTCACCGTTTCATACTGATGAGCATCATGTCCAACGCCGCTATTTCGCTGGTATATACAGCAACAGGGGTATTCTCGGCTTCACGCAATTCATTCCTGCTGGCCTTTTGCGGAGCCATACTCATTCCAGCCATCGGAATGATGCTGTTCCAAAACAAAAAAAAAGAGACCGCCCGTTAGAGCGGTCTCTCCTGGAAATTGCTTATTACAATTACGCAATAGCTTTCTGCGCAACACCTACGATAGAAGTAAACCCGACCGGATCATGAATCGCGATCTCGGAAAGCATTTTCCGGTTCAACTTCACCTGGGCCTTGATCAACCCTTCAATGAAACGACTGTAGGTCATTCCATTACTGCGGCATGCAGCAGAAACTCTGTTAATCCACAGAGCCCTGTACTCACGCTTTTTCAGCTTTCTATGAATCGTGGAAAGCTGCATTGCGCGGTCAACCGCCTCCGTAGCCTGACGGAACCGCTTGCTGCGCGCCCCCTTAAAACCTTTTGCCAACTCTAAACGACGTTTTCTCCGCCGGCGCGAAGCCGGTGCATTAGTTGCTCTTGGCATCTTAAACCTCCTGAGAATCCAGATTAATGATAAAGCAGGGGCGTTATGCGCTTGGTCTCTACAACGCTCAACACCGAAGTGCCTCTCATGTGACGCTTACGCTTACTGCTCTTACCGGTCAAAAGATGTCCGGCTCCAGCCCTCTTGTACTTAATTTTCCCACGAGCTGTTTTTCTGAAACGCTTCGCGGCTGATTTTTTCGTCTTCTGCTTAGGCATAATACTCCATCCTTCCACTCGGGCAAACCTTTGGTTCCCTTTTGAACTGGGGCAAATTATATGAAACACCTGTCCCAGTCCAGTATTTTTACCAAGAAATACAGGATTAGCAGGAAACGGGAGTTTCTGCAATTTTCAGACTGAAAATTGAAATATATCAGGATTGTGGCAGCGAACCAACCTGTTCATCCTTCAAAACGGGATTAAGCGGCTCACCGGAAACCTGAGCTTTTGCCGGTTCCGGTGAATGAGAATGAACCGGTTTCGGCTTCGCTACAGCACCTGCACGGGGACCTATCATCGCGATGATACTGCGCCCAAGCATCCTGGGAGTCATATCAACCATGCTGACGGACTCACAGTCCTTGATGACTCGGTTCATCACCCCGAACCCCAGATCTTTGTGGGCATTTTCACGGCCACGGAAAGTCAGGGTAATCTTGACCTTGTGACCTTTTGACAAGAATTCCTTTATGTGATTTAACTTTGTCTGAAAATCATGCTCGGCGGTATTAGCATGAAACTTCATTTCCTTCACCGCCTGCTGATGCTGATGCTTTCTGGCCATTTTCTCTTTTCTGGCCTCTTCGTACCTGTACTTGCCAAAATCCATTATCCGGCACACAGGCGGATCTGCATTCGGAGAGATTTCCACGAGATCCAGCCCAACCTGTTGCGCCTGCGTAAGCGCATCCCTTGTGGACATCACCCCCAGCATATTCCCGTCAGGACCGACACAGCGGACCTTCGGGACCCTGATCTTCTGATTCACTCTGACAAACGAACGAATACCGGCCTCCTTTGTTGAAGGATCCTAACCCCGCGGATCCCTGTTATTTCCCCGTTACATTTTCTTTTGCCAAAACTTCAATGAACGCTTCAATAGTCATAACACCCATATCGGCATCAGTACGAGTCCTAACGGAAACCGTACCGGCCTCAGCCTCTTTCCCGCCGACTATCAGCATGTACGGTATTTTCTCAGCACGCGCGCGGCGGATCTTTGCGCCAACTTTCTCGTTCTTCCTGTCCACCGTCACCCTGAAATCGCGCTCGACCAGCGTCTGCATCACTTTTTCGCAATACGCCATCTGGTTCTCCGTAATCGGAAGAATCCTGACCTGCTCCGGAGCCAGCCACAAAGGGAACGCGCCCCCATAATGCTCAATCAGTATTCCAAAAAATCTCTCCAGGCTGCCCAGCAAAGCGCGGTGAACCATGTAAGGTCTGTGTTCCTTGCCATCCTCACCGATGAACGTAAGGTCAAATTTCTCCGGCAGATTGAAATCAAACTGCACAGTACCCAGCTGCCATTCACGCCCGATCGCATCCTTGATCTTGAGATCTATTTTGGGCCCGTAAAAAGCGCCGCCGCCCTTGTCCACGGTGTACGATATATTCTCAGCCTTAAGCGCTCCTTCAAGAGACTGCGTTGCCTGTTCCCACCTTACAGCCTCGCCAACAGCCTTCTCAGGCTTGGTGGCTAGATAGGCATTTACTTCGGTAAACCCGAAAGCCCTGAGGATTTTCAGGGCAAACCTAACGGTTTCCTTGACTTCGTCCTGGATCTTGTCAGGCGTGCAGAAAATGTGCGCATCATCCTGGGTAAAGCCCCTGACTCTCAACAGCCCGTGCAGAACTCCGCTCTTTTCATAGCGGTAAACCGTACCAAGCTCGGCCCAGCGAAGCGGCAGATCGCGGTACGATCGCATATGCGACTTGTAGATCTGGATATGGAACGGGCAGTTCATCGGCTTCACGAAATAGTCCTTACCGTCAATATCCATGGGTGCATACATGTTCTCTTTATAAAATTCCAGATGCCCTGATGTTTCCCAGAGATGTGCACGCCCTATATGCGGAGTATACATTATCTCATAGCCGGCACGGAAATGTTCACGACGCCAGAACTCCTCAATCAGCGAACGAATCCGCGCGCCTTTCGGATGCCAGTGAACAAGCCCCGGCCCGACATCCTCCTGGATGCTGAACAGATCCAGTTCCTTGCCAAGCTTGCGGTGATCCCGCTTTGCAGCCTCTTCGATGCGCTTGATTATCTCGTCCAGTTCCTGCTTTGACATCGCGGCAATACCGTAAAGCCGCTGAAGCATTGGATTGGTTTCGATCCCACGGAAATAAGAACCGGCAACTGAAACAAGCTTTATGGCCTTGATGTCACCAGTTCTATCGACATGCGGCCCACGGCACAGGTCAACAAATTCTCCGCACCGGTACAGGGTTATCTCATCACCGGCAGGAATATCATTCAGGCGCTCGAGTTTGTAGGTCTGATTCTTGTCCTTGAGCATCTTTACAGCTTCCTCGCGGGAAACAACAAGACGCTCAAAAGGAAGATTTTCAGAAATGATTTTATTCATCTCCTTTTCGATGGCCGGGAAATCTTCCGGGGCAAGGCGTTTGGAGAGATCAAAATCGTAATAAAAACCGTCGTCGGTAGCAGGCCCGATATCAAGTTTGACATCATTGAATAACCTGCAGACAGCTGCTGCCATAACATGCGCCGAACTATGGCGCACTCGTTCCAAGTCCAATTCGTATCCTCCTTAATACACTCTACGGGTCAATAAAAACGCGAAACCTAACATTTCCAGCCCACATGTCAAGGATACCTTCTACGATAAGAGCCTTCCACGAGAAGGCTCTGAATGTCAAGTTTCAGGCTATTTGATTTTTCCCTCGTCATTCCTTCCTCTTTCTATAATTTATCCTCCAGAATCTGGTCGTAAATCGACTTGCCACGGGAGTGGCAAATTATGTGAAAAGGTATACCAGGCTCGTGAAATGAATCACTTCAGAATCCGGCGGTATGGCACCCTGATGCCGTATTCCCGGGCAGTGTCGTGTATTATGTCAAGATTAGCCTGATTTGGCAGGCGCGCGTTCTGGCTGATCAGATGGTAAATCTTCTGTTTGGCCCACATCTCCATTATATCGCGTTCACCCTTTTTGACGTTATCTTCAAGGTCAATATTAAAGACCATATCACACTTCACTTCGCCGGCCTTACCAACAGCCTGGAAGACAACATTCTTCGTCCCTCTCGGATACCGTCCAAACAGAATCAGCGGCCGGTCAAGATAAAGATTACTGGCCAGCACGGGAAATACTTCGCTGTCAGTGTCAGCAGCAAAATGGAAATCTGTCTCGGCAAGTACAGGCCTGCTTACCTCCCGCATCAGCTTCTGCATTTGGTCAGGAATATCCCAACGGCCTGACGTCACAACCATCGAATCACCTCTATTGCAATACCCCAGAAGATCAAGCAGGTATTTATTGGCTATCTGCAGCGTTCCCATGGCAAACACGGAAATAGCACCATTATTCAACTTGCTGAACTCGCCGATGATATCACTGCTGGCAACCATTCCAGCGGTCGGCACACCATCCGAAACAAGAATTGCCACAACCGGACGGCCAGGCGTTCTCTTGACGTTCATCTGCTCACTGATCGCGGTAAATATGTCAGTATTACCTTCAGACCTGATTTCCTGGATAAATTTGCGGGCCTTGTCGATATTTTCCTGTTTTGCCTCCGCCCAATCAGGAAAACACGGCAGTGAACGTTCCCTGAACATCACAATATTAAATCGATCAGCAGGCCCTATTTCAGCAAGACAGCGTATCATGCCATCCCTGCAGAAATGCAGCCGCTGTTCTGACATACTGTTCGAACTGTCTTGTATAAGAAGGATATCTTTCGGAATGACCGGCAAAACCTCGGAGCCAGCCCGTTTGATCTCAACCTTCATGTAGCCGTATTTCCAGTCGGTCAGACTTGTATACGTAGTAACCTCTACAACGAGCATTCTTTCCAGGGCCTTCAACTGTGTAACCTTGGATGGATCTTCCGAGAAAATCCTGACGCCTGAAGGACCCTTCCCCGGTGTTTCAACTTTCAAGCCACCTTCAACACTGCCACCCCCAATGCCACCTCTGCCACCACCCTGAAGACCAGCCAGCATATCTTCAATCTTCAGACCTTCGCCCAGTAAAGGTTCACCGGCATTACCACCCTTGCCGACGGCATCCCTGTCAATCTGGGAAACCACATCAGATGCACTCTTTATACGCTCAATCTTTGGAATATTCTTCCTTGGACGAACATTCACATCATCAGACACAATGCGTTTTTCTATCTGGACAATCTCCTGTCTCGGCTGCCACGCACTTCTTGAGGGCGTGGGACCAGGCTCGACAATACTTCTTGCTTCGCCAACCATCCGGTTGGCCGTCACGGGAGCCGGCTCCGTCATCACTTCTCTCGGTACTACCGTAAGATTTTCTGTACCCTTCGCAATGCTTGATCCAACCGCAGCGCTCACTGCTTCGCCGCCGGCACCTCCGCCGCTGCCGCGGTCAGTGGTCGGACGGATTTTAAATGGTATCTCTGTGCGCTTGATTTCTTCAACATTCGTGGGCGGAACTTTGGGAATACGTTCCGGACGCTCAAGAATTGCCGGCAACATGAATGTCATGTTCGCCATAAAAAGAAAGAGTATTATATGAAACGCAACAGACAGGAAGCTCGCCATCACGCCAACCTTGATGCGCTTCTTGCGTTGTCCCGTAAGCTCCATTTCCTCGTCTAATTCTCTCATTGCTTCTCCTTTACCGGAGGTTAGCTATCTCTGGCTTTTTTGCCCAGGCACTCTGAGGGTACCTGTCCAGCAGTTCTTTTACAGCCCTGCTGCCTTCATCTTTTTTCCCGACCTTTGCGAAAGCATCCGCAGCCTCATACAGGCATTCAGATGCCAGGTCGGCATCATCATAGAGTATCGCCACACTCATGAAATATCGCGCGGCATTCTCCAGATCACCTTTACCCTTCGACGACCTGCCCAAACCTGCATATGCGCGCGCCCTCACGCCAAGCATTGATTCGTCAGCCGCAAGCCTTGCTGCCTTTTCATAATTCTTCACGGCTTCCTCAAAATTAGCAGCCTTGAACGTTATATCACCCAGCCTTATCGCCGCTTCTGCCGCAAAGCCTGTATTCGCTTTTACTTCCAACGCTTTCCTGAAAGCATTCTCCGCCGCCTTCATGTCTCCCTCTGCAAAATGAGTACGTCCCATAAGGCACCAGCCGGTCTGCTGCCACTCAGGTTCATTATCACGGAACAAAAGCAGCTGCGCGGCGGCCACGGATTCCGGATATTTCTTCCGGTCAAACATGTATTCAGCAAGCCATCTTACAAGCTCTGATGGAATTTTATCCTTGATAGGAGAAGCCACCAGCGACTGCAGAATCGCCCCTGACTCATCCAGCTTACCTGTCTTCTGCAGAACGGCGGCAAGCGTAAACTTTGCATCTCGCTCCAGCTCCACTGCCGGCGCACTTGCAAGGGCCATCCTCAACTCGGTTTCGGCATCCTGCCACTTCTTATCATTGCTCAGGAATACACCCTGCCAGTAATGTGCATCAGCCGCAAACTTTGACTTTGGATACCGCTTCAACAGGTCCCTGAAAGAATCCAGACCTTCCTTGTCTTTCCTCATCTTGGTTTCGACAACTGCTTTCTGGAAGAGAGCTTCTTCAACAAGCGGGTTATCAGGATATTTCTGAATCAGCGTGGTCCAGTCACGGAGCGCTTCGGCGTTCATGTTGACTTTTGCAAGGCAGAAACCCGAGGCATACAACGCCTGAGGCGCAATCTTCATCTTGGGAAAGTTTTCGGCAACCGATGCATAACTGCGGGCAGCCTCCTGGTAATCACCCTTTGTCTGCAGGTGGTGCGCCAGCCTGTAGGCAGAATCGCCGGCAACATCACTTTTCGGAAACTCCTTTACGATCAACCGGTAATATTGAATGGCACTGTCGGAATCCTTCATTGCAGAAAACGATTCCGCCATCAGCCAGTAAACATCCTTCTTTATATCCGGCCCTGGCTGAAGTTTCTGCGCCTCGTTGATTGCATTCAGGTACTTGCCCATTTTGTAATACGTGAGCGCCGTCTCGTACCGGGAGGCATTCAGGTACAGGCTGTTTGTATACTGGGTCAGAATCTGAGCATAACTTCTTATCGCCTCGTCATTCTTCGTCAGCTGCCGTTCGCAGTTGGCCTTTAAATAGAGCCATTCCACTTTATCGCCAGGCAGATTCCCCTTAAGGCCATCCTCTGAGATCTTCAGCGCCTCGGCATACAGGCCGGAGTTATGGCCAGCCCACGCAGCCTGGATTCGTCCCTCCACCGACCTTATATCAGAGGGATACTCCGCAATCAGTCTCTTGTAAGCCTCGGCACTTTTGTCATAAGCCTTGTTCTTGAAATATAGCTCGGCAATCTGGAAAAGGGCTTCCGCACCTATCCTTGGTGTGCTCGGTTTTGCAGCAACAACAGAATAAAGCTGCAAAGCTTCTTTCTCTCTTACAGGGTCCTTCCCGTAAATCTCGCCCAGCTTCAGCAATGCAAGACTGTGGAATTGTGATCCCTCGTATTTTACCTTTATTTCGGTGAATGTCTTGATCGCATCAGCCATCTTCCCCAGCTTGATCTCAAGATCACCGAGATGATAAAGGGCTGCTGCTGCAACTTCCTGAGGCGGATTCTCCCTTATTACCCCCCTGAACAGATTCAGGCCGGCATCAGGATTGCCCATTTCTGCAAACAGTTCCGCCCGCTTAAATCCGGCCTTGAAACGATACTCGCTGGCGGTATTCCTGAACACAAGATCATACTCTTTTTCCGCGGCTTCAAACTTGCCCAGGTTACGGTTACATTCCCCAAGCCTGAAGTGAACGATATCCAGCTTCTTGCTCGTGGGAAAATTCCTCTGAAATGCCTCATACTCCTTCAATGAAAGATCGTACATTCCGCGAGAGTAAAGACCATCTGCAAACTGCAGACGTTCATCCTCGTCGAGGGCCCCGGCAATGGAGCAGAATACGAGCAACAGAGAAGCAGCGAGACAGTTCCTGATCATTGCGATGCT
>Ga0156394_1065_pt3 | contig 12838 bp, 6 predicted proteins | sample RifOxyA3_FD_108038 | JGI IMG/M metagenome (GOLD analysis project Ga0156394, IMG submission 108038) | Lentisphaerae bacterium RIFOXYA12_FULL_48_11 | reverse complement strand
GAGGTGATGCAACCCCGGCGATTGTTGATGATTTTCTTGCAACACAGACCAGCAAACCGGATGTCGGCATTATGGCGGGAAAACTGACTGCTTCAGGTTTTACAAAGCTTTGGAATGTTCCGTACGATCCTCTTCGTTCGCAGTCCAGCCCGATCATAGTGGATGGATGTGTTTATCTTATGGATGACAACCTTCAGTTTTGTTTCGACCTGAAGACTGGCCGTGAGTTGTGGAAGCAGGAATCCAGCTCGACATCCATCTCGTCGCCTGTCCTGGCTGATGGGAAAATATTCCTTGTGGCCGGCGGCGGTTCCAGGGTGTTGATGTTCAAACCATCGCCGGAGAAATGTGTCCAGCTTGGCAAGGCCAGCATCAAGGCGCTGTGGGTTCCTTCTCCCGCTATTGCAGATGGAAAACTGGTGGTACGTGGTCGAAAGGGGATAACATGTTACAGCCTGACCGAAAGTGCAGTGACTGCCGCGAAATAAGAAGCTGTCGATGTGATATTTTTACGCCAATTTTCTGACTCACTCGCCTTCGCCAGGATGCCCAGCGGCCTGCCCCGGGGAACTTCTTTCGGATTGAGCGGTTGCTCTATCTTGATTTGTAACCTTTCGTGTTGTCAGCCAGAGTCCTGCGATACCTGGGAATAGACCTAGCATGAACAGCGGCCAGGAATAGACTACACCGCTGAACCCGTTGGCCGTGATCTGGTCGGCATCTTTCACAAAGGACCAATACCACACGGTAAACATTGTTAGTTGCAGCATCACACTTATAACTGATATGCGCAGAGGATTGTTGCGAATTTCGCGCACATGAAGGAAACAACAGCCTAGAATAAAATACACACTAATGAGTACAGGTGCAAGTACCGGGCCATACCACGGTTTTGGAATGAGGAACAGGCAATCCCAATCCAGTAATGAACTGGGCCATCCTATCATCCACGCGAGGCCGACATAATAGAAAATATCCCAAAGCCCAAAAGCATAGAAGAAACAGGCCAAACGTGTCCTGAAATTGATGCCGCCAAGCCATGCCACCGCGACAAGCATTATTATGGTGCATACCTCGCGGACAATCTCGACACCCAATTGATCCATCGGCGGGATGGGAAAGTTTGTTTCGACAGGAAATATTTTCCGTATGTATATAACACACACCGCCTCCAGGAAACCCATTGCTATCGCATAAACTGCAACCCATGCAAGCCTCATCCAGATTGTGCGCGATGAAATTGGATCTATTAATCCGGAGGGCACTGCGTTTTCATGTGTTTTAATTATTGAAGCCATATTTCAACCTGTTCAAAAATGCTGGCATTACTATAGGCCAGGTGTCAACGCCAAAGGTCTTTATGCTTTCAAAATCTCGTTCGTGTCTGATACAGGAAGAAACATGTAATGTGGAATGGTTCTTAAATTTTCACAAAGGTCCGAGTGCGATACATCATGTACAAAATGAGCCATAGAACAAGGAATGTTCCTGTCTTCTCAATGGACGGATAATATGGTGCTGTAGTATATAGTTTAAGTCCCCCGGTAAATACCCTGGCAATTTGACCAAATGCTGGACTGAACAGATTCCAGGCCATATAAGCCACTATGGCGTTCATTCCGATCACCTTGAAAGGGACGGCCCATCTGCGCAGTCCCCAAACATCGATCACCAGATAAAAAACAGCTAATAAAAGATAACTCCAGCCACCTGCATAGAGAACATATGTGCTGGTCCACACCTTCTTGATAATCGGGAGCTGATAACTCCATACCCAGCCGACTACCAGGCAAGCGACACCCAAAGTGACAAGCAATAGGATCTTTGAAGTACAGTTTCTGGAGGACCGGAGCAATTGACCGGCAAACACTCCAAGCATGGCGGTCGAACCGTAGGTCGTCATGGACACAATCCAGGGACGTTGCCATTCTCCCTGCCAGCTTCCCAACAGCCACTCGTTTAGCCAGTCTCCGAAACTTGCGCCGGGCGCGTGGTTACCGATCACTCGATGGTCGGGCGCAGGCACATATGTTTGAATAATCCAGTATGCAAGCAGCATGATTACCGTTGTCGCAATCTGCCATCGAATTTTCATATTTAACAAGATGATCGATGCCGCCAGATAACCAAGGGCCAGGACCTGAAGTACACTGTATGTGATCTGGAACTTATGAATGTCGTACGTGAGTAGTTTGCCGTTGATCAGCATGCCGAGAAAACACAATATAAGAACGCGGATTAGAACATGTCTGAAAATTTGTGTTTTACTATCACCACGTTCAAGTCTTTTACTGATAGAGAACGGCATTGCCACGCCAATCATGAATAGAAACAGGGGCATGATGAGGTCGAAGAAGCGAAAGCCTTCCCACTGAGGGTGCTGAAACTGTTCGCGTAGTGCCAAAGCCCACGATCCATCAATAGTTCCAAGAATGGAGCAGATGATCTGCCCACCGCCAACAATCCAGAACATATCGAAGCCCCTCAGGACATCAAGAGATTCCAGACGCCCTGCGCCAGAAGCTTTTTGAGTTTCGGAATTCATTTCAAAGTTTTTGTATGATCTTTCCGAATTAATAAGATCACTTGTCCAGAGTTAGATTCTCAAGGGCATAAGGGCATTTTAATACACATGGTTCGGCAACAACAGGCCGATATTTTTTGATCGGGTCAATCTTTCTCAGCGCTTTGTCGAGTTCGGCCTCGGACGGATTTGCAGATGGCTTCTCGTTAACAATCGAGCCGAGATATCCGAATCCGCTTTCCGGAACAAGTGTATATCGCTTGCTCCAGTCACACCGTATCGGGTCGGTTTCCAGGAATCTGAACTTACTACCTTCGCAGGTGAACTCGATGTAATTATTGCTGAAAGCTTTGGTTGGGCATGCCTGAACACAGTACTTTTCGCATTTGCTGCACATTGTGCTGTCGCTAGTCGAAAGTAGAGGGGATGGCATAAGTTCTGCGTCCGTTACAATTGCAATGAACCGTTGCCGGATTCCGAACTGTGGCGTTGCCACCCGGCCGTTGTCTGTCAGCGCGCCCATTCCCGCGGCCACCGCGGCAAAGCGGTTTGACAGAAGATCCTCCTGCCAGCTGCGTGGGTTGGCCACGAAGGACTCCGTGCGCATCAGGTCGGAAACCAGCATACCCTTGTGTCCGTATTGTTCCAGGAGTTTGATAATCCGTACTCCAACCATTTTTCCGATCCAGTTGGTGGCGTAAGTTTCAAAAGCGTACGGTCCAACGGCCTCGGCCGGTGGCTTTGTCGCCTGTTCCAGAACTTCCCTGGTGAAACGCAGGGCAATAACAATGACAGACTTTGCGCCTGGCAGATAGTCATTACAGGCGGCAAGGTCCCTTTTCTCACGTTTTATTTCCGGAACCCATGATGAGAAAGGTTTTGCCTTGTCGGTTGCCGTAAGCGTTTCCTGTCCTTCAAAAAATCCCCGGATCTGTGAACTTATATTTTCAATTCTTTCCACGGAAGCTACCCCGCACAGGTCTGCACCGTACGACAGGGCACCGTTCCTGATGATATCAGTGAGATCCGTTTGTTTAAGTGCCGGTGGTGTTACTGAACCTGGCCTGGTTACCCTCGGAGAAAGCTTTTTTCGGGTTATCACGGTGTTGGCCATTACCCTTGAAATGTCAATTCCCGGAACAGTCTGGAGGATGCGATATGCCGTACTCTTAATTCCGGTTTCGGCATAGTGTGAACCGCTTTTCTCAATGTTCATGACTGAGCGGAATCCCAGTTCCTCCAGTTCCCTTGTCACATCGTAACAGGCCGAATCAATGAGCTGTCTTGCTCCGAACTCAAAAGATGTCCGGCATTCAGCCTGCCATTTGTTGTCACTGTCCGGTGCGCGGTTGATCAGCAGAGTAACTGCCGACTGTGCTCCCTGGAGTTCTGTGTCGATTGAAATGCCGGCAGCCTTAAGGTCTTCGGCTGTATGGATAAAGACATGTTCGGCTCCCCTGGCATATGCCGATGCAATGATCCTGTCGGCCAGTTTCCGGGATTCGATACTTTCGTCCAGGCTGACAGCAAGTTTCCGCATCGGGGTCCTTGAGTAAGTTTTATCGAAACTCCTGATCTTTTTCGGTACGCAGAATTTCAGGCACTGGCCCATTTCGCCCGCACGCAGGCCGTGAGTTCTGACTGTGTCCAGGATTACGGACTCGTTGACCTTCTCCGGAATGTTCAGGTCGAGATCGAGATCGAAATGCTCACCCCATGCGCAGCGCCACAGGTTCTTTTTAGGGAACTTGTACTCGTAGTTGTCAATCTTCAATATATTTTCGCCATCGATTTCCTTTTCCAGGGCCTTTGTGGGACAATTCTTTCTGCACAGCATGCACTTGTCGCAGAGTGAACCAGGAGGAATAAGAGGATCAGGTTCTATAACGGCGTCCGTGAGGACGGTAACGAACCTGTTGCGGGCGCCGTATTCCGGAGTAAGGGCCAGGCCATTGAATCCCATGTCAGCCAGACCGGCGACAACGGCCATGTAGATATGGCTTACATCCGGGGCAAATATTGCCTTGAGATCTTTGTACTGGTTGTATCTCCAGATGTTGCTTGCGGCGATAGGAATTGCATTGAAGCCCATTTTCTCGATCTTGACGGCCATTCGATATGAAAGTTCATCCAGCCGGGCATTCATGAGATACTGGATCGAATAAGGGCCAATTTCCTGAGGATGCCTTTCTCCGCCAAGCTCTATGCATGCGTCGGGATGGTGTATAGCCATCACGATGATTGTATGGCATTTCGGAAACAGTCCCTGCGGACTCATCATCAGGGGTGCATTTTTTGAACGCTCCACATTTCCGAAACCAACCAGATCTGCTCCTATTTCGTATGCAAAGTTCTTGATCTGTTCTTTAAGCATGGCGCACATCCTCTTCTTTATAATTTAGTGCGTGATTTTGCTTTTTCAGTCAGCGCATCGCTTATTGCTTTTGCCGCACGGCGCAGTCCTGATGTTACATTCTTCTGATGTTTCCCTTTGAATCGGAATTTCGGCAGGAAAAGGCCGATTGCGGCGATAACGTGGCCCTCTGGGCTGTTGATAGGGAAAGCCAGGCCGACAGTCTCGTTATCCGGTGAGTGATGGACCCATTCATCGTTCCGGATTTTTGTCAGCGCTTTTCTCAGGGAAGTGATGTTATCAACCTGGGGCCAGAGTTTTCCTGGCAGGCCGTAATCTGCCACAACCTTGTCGACCTCGTGTTCGGGCATGTAAGCCAGAAGGAGTCGTCCCGTGGCGGTTTCGTAGATATTTGTAAGGCCAAGTGCTTGTGGTCCTACCTGGATACGTTGCTGGCCGTTGATCTGGGAGAGAATAAACCGCCTGCCTTGTCGCAGGATTACCAGCAGGACTGTTTCGTCTACTTCTTTTGCCAGGGTTTCCATGGGTATTTCAGCAACGGTGACGAGATCCTTGCGATAAGGCCCTTGTTTTGTTAAATGGAATACCAATGGGCCAAGGATGTAACCCTTTCGCGGAGCTATCTGTTCAATGTAGTGTCGGCGCGCCATTGTCTGCAGAATGTTTGCACACGTGGCAGGGTGCATTTTCAGGCGGCCGGTAATTTCGCTGAGGGGTTTTGCCTGGTCGGGTGTTTCGGCTAGAAGTTCAAGTATGTCAAAAACCTTGTGCAGAACCTTGATCATATTCTTCTCCTTTAATTTATTTTGCAGAATGCCCTGTATTGGTAAATATGTCAATATAAAACGTATTTTTATATTATAATATAACGAAAAGGGGTTATTCCTTTTGTATGTGCGCCTTGCTCTGCATAATAATTCATGTAATCATAGCTCAATTTACGAGATAGGTTCCAGTCTGGTGGTGTAATGGGAATATTTGGAGAGGTTGGCTTGGTGAGTCTGAAATCTGAAAACAGTATTTTATTTCTTGAGAAGACTTTTTTATATGATGATCCAGCCCTGATAGGTGGGGTCGAGCTTTTTAATATTAATTTAATACGAGAAATTGCGGAAACCGGCTGTAGGCTTGTTGTTCCGGCAAACCAGAAGTGGGGGGACGTAATCCGGAAATCCCTGGGACAATCTGTGGTCGAGATCGTAGATTTACTTCCCGGGCTCGATACGGTCACGAAGGGATTGTCGATGGTATGGCGCTTCCGGAATCGCAGATTCAAGCTGCTTCTTGTTGGTAATACCGGCAACAGGCTGATTCCCCTGGTATGGATGCTTAAGAAGTTGCGAATGGTTGAGCATTATGTGGCTATTCTTCACAGGGAACCCGCGCCGCAGTTTGTCAATGCGCTCAGACACCTTCCCATAGACATTCTGGCAGTAAACGGGAAAATAGCGTCGCATTTTGACAAGGCTGTCTTCCCGAATGTCAGGGTGGGTTATGGAATCATGCATCATGATCAGTATTTTCCTGCCCTGCCGTCATCCTATGTGCCGAAGCAGTCGGTTGATTTCTGTGTGGTCGGCCACCTGGACAGGAAATGGAAAGGCGCGGATACGGCCATATCGGCTTTCAGGAATATGCCCGACGAACTCCGCGCAAAATGCAGGCTGCATCTCCTTGGATATACAACGCCTCCGTCTTTTCCGGAACCAAATATAATTGTGTATAACTGGAAAACCCGCGATGAGGTGGGGCCGCTCCTCAGGCAGATGGATGTAATGATTGTTCCGTCGCGTGATGAGAAGGTGATGAGGGAGACTTTTTCCCAAACTGCGGTTCAGGGTATGTTGTCCGGATTGCCGCTTATTGTCAGCGATCTGCCTGTGCTCGTGGAGAAGGTTGATAAAGGGGGTGGTCTTGTTTTTCATGATGAGACAGACCTGACCAAGGCCATGATAAAGCTTGCTACCGAGCCAGAGTTCAGGAGGACTCAGGGAGCAATTTGTCGGCAGACTGCGCTGGCCCGTTATGTCTGGGATACAAAGGCTTTTATGAAAGAGTATATCGATCCATTCCTTGCAGATTGAAGGATATTGCAGAGCTTTATTTGTACACTTTCACAAGTTTAACCTGTGCATGTTCCGGAGCCAGGCATGTAAGTGTTACATGGTTCAGTCCGCCTTTAAGAACAGGTGGCGCATCCGGCAGCTTGCCCTCTGAGATCTTCCTACGGTTCTCATCCAATACTGTCCAGTTACGCTGATCGCGGCAGACCAGCCGGTGGTTGCTTTTCAGGTTTACCGGGAACTTCAATGCCTGTCCGCAAATGGTCAGTACCGGTGATTCCATTGTGCCGTAAAGTTCAATCTCTACCTTGGCTTTTTCACCGGGCCGTACTGCCACATCCCACGCATTATCCTCACCATCGGGCGTGAGTATATCGCGGGTCATTTCGTATTCGCGGTTGATGTGTTTCCATCCGATCCTGCGGCTGGGATTCATGGTTCCGAACGATTTACCAAAGGAATTTATTGTGACTTCCGCCCTGCCGCTTACGCCCTGCGGCCGCTCACATGAGAATTCAATGGCGTTACCACCGGCCTGCAGTACCGGCCACTTTTCCCTGATCCTTGTGCGTTCTATCAGGTCGCCATTGTCCTTGTAGTGTGCGCACCTGCCGGAAGGTTCCAGTTCAATGAAATCGCCGGACTTGATGGTAAAGGGTATTACAACAACCTGCCCATTCAGCGTCAGAGAAGGATTCTTAAGTTCTGCGGTACGGACGGGAAGCGCCATGATGGGACTGATGACCACCTCTGTGCTGTCGCCCACCGGCAGGTTATTGAGGTATATGCTGAATGATGAGATGTGTGCCATATCGAGATTGTTCCGGTAAATGTCATAAGCTCCGCCGTACGGCCACACGTAGTTGGTCATCTGTTCAACATCACGTTCACGTATGAGTAGTTCGACATAACGCCAGCCCTTGAAGTCAAGAGTCACATAGTGGTCGGACAGTGCGTGCATGTATTCGCGCGGTGTTCCGAACTGGAGGTTCAGCAGCGCGCCTTTTCCGTCACCCTTGATCCAGACGCCCATTGCGCCGGCGCCTGCCAGTCTGAAATATGGTGCGGGGAATTCGAGCCTGGTCCTGGCCCATGCCCCCCTGGATGATTGCCCTTTGTTCGCTGCATGCAGGCGCAGGTTACGTCCGCCGCCTTTCACATCCGTGGTTTCTTCCGCCAGTTTCAACTCCACAGCTGACGAAGCCGCTGAGGACTTGAATGCAGTCAGGTCGGCATAATCGTTTACGCAAATACGTTTAGGGCAGTCGTATGGTTCCACGGAATACAGCGCCTCGATACGGGCTGCGAGAGGTTGGCTTGTTAACGGGTTATCCTGGTTCCAGCGTTCCGAGCCGTTCCCAAGTGCGCTTATGCGGTGCGCATTCATTTTTACGGGAGTGAACAGCCAGTTGCCGTCGTTGTCCTGTCGCAGGCGGAACTCATCGCCGGGCACGGCTACCCGAGCCACTGTTTGCGTATCAAAATAACGTGCCAGGCGCAGGTTCTCGTACCAGCCGAGCACCGTAAACTGATTCTCTATATGGAGTCTCAACGGATTGCGCGAGACATTCACGCCCTGTATGGACATGGCGGAATCAAGCCCCATGTTTTTTGCCGCAAAGTATTCCATATCATCCAGGAAGTGGCCCCGGGCAATGGCGGACGGGCCGCGCGGAGCCCACCAGCCCATCTGGGTTTCGAGCAGGTCCGCGGCGCGGTGCGCAGATGCCGATTCAATATGCTTGTCCTGGAACCGTTTTGGAGCCCAGACCGGGTGATCCCAGGCGCCAAGCCGTGAGTGGAACCACCAGTTGTGTTCACCATGACAGCTTGATTCCGACAGCACTTCGCCTTTCAGCCGCCTGAATATTGCATGACGCATGAAGTCGATTCCGTACCGGCTCATCATGCCCTCGGAACCGTCGAAATAGATCTGGTCGAGCTTACACGTGTTGAAAACACTGGCGATACAGCCTGCAAGCTCATCGGCAAGAGGTGAACCCGGTACGGGATAGAAGGATATATAGCGCTGTTGAAGGTAGTCCGCGCGTTCACCCACTGCGTGGGGCAGGGCTTTGGTCTTGAATGCACCACGCTGGCATTTCTTGAATGCATAGGGAGGTTCAGATGCGATCTCGCTGTACTGTATGATTTCAGAACCGATACGGATGGCGTTTCCGTTACCCGAGTAGGTGAATACGACATCATGTCGTGCTGACGGCTTCTCGTTTACATACATGACGGTATCTGTCGGAGACATGGGTTGTGCCAGCGTGTAAGTATCGAAGGGAATAAGGTATGGGCTGGGCTCGGGCGTTATCCATGAATCGCGTGGGTCTATGCAGGCCGTGAGGGTGTGAATGCCTGCCTTGAGTCCGGCGGCATGAATGCGGGAGACGGTGTCTTTCATGTCGTCGATGCCGTTCGGGAAGAGGTTGGTATTAACGTTGTAATGACCAAGATTTTTCCACCAGCCGTGAATATGGATGTATGAAAATCCACCACGCCGCGCCAGCTCAATCCAGTCGTCAGTTGAAGCATGCGACAGGTCTGCGAACAGGTATGAGCCGCGATTTGCCTCGGCACCCAGCGACCACGGCCCGCCAAGTTTTGATATCGGTACATTTGCATCTTTCGCCATTGCGCGCAAAATTACAGGCATGTCTTCCTTCGGCCCGACAGCGAGACCGGCGTTCATGCCGGTCAGGCCGTACTTTGCGGTTGTCCAGACACGGAGTCCTGCGGGACTGCCGCCAATTTCCATTTCAACAGGCAGTTCATAACCGCGCAGGCAGACGGCATCGGTGTCATCCGAAAGCATGTTGGCCATGCCTCCGCGATAGGTCGTACATGTCACCGGCACGTTTACGAATGTCAGTGAATCAATGTCGGGCAGTGTTACTGTTTTTACAATGAAGGTGAAGAAATCCCTGTGTTTATCCACGGTAAGAACGGCGTTTCCCGCATGGCGCGGGAATTCGAAGGTCAGCTCGTTGCCCTTGAGCAACACTTTGCGGGCGGTAATCTGTTTTCCATCCTTCAGGCGTGCCGATACCAGGTACTGCGGGCGAGCTAGGAGATCGCGGCTCGTCGACTTGTTTATTAAGGAAGTAATCTGGCCCTGTTTATCAATAGTCAGAATTGCGCGTCTATTCTCGAAGACGGCCATGGCGGATTTTGCATTTTTGGATTCATCGGCCAGCGTATAGGTTACGCTTGAACGGGCGGGATCCTGTGCCAGCCCGGCGATTTCAGTTTCAGTTAATGCGCGATTGAATATTTTTACATCGTCGATCAAACCGTTGTGACTTGCCGGGCCTGACCAGCTCCCGATTCGCAAGTCATCAGCTTCAATCGGGAAGTTCCATGTTCCCCTGTGGGCAACCTTGCCGTTTACATATGTGGTTATGCAGGGCAGAGCGAAAGTAACGCAGATATGGGTCCATTGCTGCATCGGGAGTTTATTCAGAATCGCGGCACCACCTTCAGTCCAGGAGTTGCCGGGTACACCGGATTTCTGGCCCGGTTTTCCGACCCGGAATGAACAGGAATCATCGCGGACAAACAACATGAGTCCGCCGGGACTCCATGTGTGCGTTGTAAGCAGGTTGGGGTAGCGGCCGGTTCCCTCCCATGTTGCCCAGACCGACAGCGTGAACTGCGTTGCCCCGTTGAATGAGGGAACAGGCGGAATTTCCATGAAGGCATTTGTACCGCCGAAACGGGCAGCCGTGCCAAACGTACCTTTGGCCCATTGCACACCCGCTAACTCGGCTTCAAGCGCATTGGGCGAACGATCCGCGGCCAGGGTGCCGGAACCCTCGTCTAGCGGAAGCCAGAGCACAAGGGATGGATCGGCCAATTGTGCTCCGTGGGTCATGGTTGCGAATATACAGAAAAAGACAGTACTCAGCAGTGACCGTTTCATTTTACCTCCCGGAATCAACAGTTTATTCGATTTTAACTTTGCCTGGACCTATGGCATTTACGAGGTCAGGAAGATCGTAGGTTTTCAAGGCGCCATGGACAATCGTGGCAATCTGGTTGGTTGCTGCCGGTGTTCGCACGAGATCCGCCCAGGATGCCGGCATGCGGTACAATGTAAGCGACTCAAACAATTGCGGCTCAAGCGCCATGGCATGCATAGCCGGTATTCCTGCATCTCCTGTACCTATGAGACTGATCTTGCGGGGTGAATCGCCCGCCTGGTATTTGGCAAGAAAACGGGTGCAACTGAGCACATCTTCGGTCCAGAGGCTGATCAGCGATTTGCCAAGGAGATAGGAAAGATAAAAATGCCCTGCGTTCAGTCCGAATGTTCCGCTGTACCATTTCTTTCCGCCATGCTTTGTTTCTCCAAAACCTGGCAGGTCTACCGCGAGCACAATGTGTCCCTTGCTGACAATCTGTTCTATCGGGCCGCCGGGACCGGCGTCATTCTGCTTACCCGCATCGCTTATATACAGGAAGGCTTTATCATCGCTCTTTGGTGGTACAAAAGCCAGGGCAGGCAACGCAATGCCATTTTCCGGTTCTATGACCAGTTTCTCAATCCGGTATCCGCTTCGCTCCACTGTTCCTGCCGTTCTGGATTTTGGCTGCGGAAGCTTGTCAAGTTCACAGACTTTTACTGTTTCCCTGATCGCTTTCAATGCGTCGGCCTTTTGGTTTTTTGCCCAGAACTCGCGCCGCTTTGCGGCCAGTTGCGATTCATATTCGGCATTGATGTCGAAAACAGATCGCTCGCCCGGTAACAGCATTACTTGACCTTCTGGCGTACACTGGACCTCTGCGTCTTTCCAGACCGGGAAATCGGATTCAGTTATTGCATCATCTTTGCCGAGTAGCCAGCGGCGCATCCATTGAACGGCACCGACCCGCAGGTGAGTGGTGAACCCGTGGTTCTCATCGGCTTCAACCAGGTTGATACGGTCAGCATATTCGAGGCGTGTGTATATGCGTTTGGCTTCGCGGAAAGATTCCCAGCTTCCGCGTATATCAAAGAAGTCCTTTGTGGCTGTGCACATCAGGGTGGGTTTGGGCGCACGCATGATGATGTAATCAGCGTGTTCCATGCCGAATGCCAGCTGGCCGAAGATATTCTGTTCAGCGTCCTGTGATCCGGCCGCTTCGAGAAGGCGGCGGAATGATGTGAGGTAGCAGGAAGGTGCGGCGCAGACTATACGTTCGTCGAGCGCCATCAGGTAACTGGTCAAGGTGCCACCGCCGGAATTGCCTGTGCAACCGATACGGTTGGGATCAATGTCGGGCCTGCTCTGGAGGTAATCGATGCTGCGCATTCCATCCCATATGCGGTAACGTGCGGTATTTCGGCCCAGAAGGATTGATCCGATACCGACCATGGTGTGTTCGGCACAAGGACCGAAAGCGGCTTTTCCTTTTGCGTTGAGAATTTGCGAACGCTCTCCCTGGCCTATTGGATCGTAGCAGAGTGCCGCGAGGCCGTTCTTTGCCAGGAGTATGGATACTCGCTGGTATGTTTCTGCAGCCTTGCCGTTACCGCTGTGACCACATGGGACAATTACGCCGGGGAATGGCGGTTTGTCTTTCGGGAGATAAAGGAGAGCGGTTACATGGTGGTTCGGTTCACTTTCGTAAATGACTTTCTCAACACGGTAGCCGTCGCCGTCAAGAGATCCGACCACCTGTGCATTCAGCGGCGTACGTTCCGGAAAGCCACCGAGTTGTTCAACAAAAAACTGCCGCAGGTTTGCCTGGTATACCTTTATCTGTTCCGGTGTCTTTATCTTTTCGTAACTGGCAGCACGCTTGTCCAGTGCAGTAAAGGCCTGCGCGGTGAGCTGTTTCTCAACCATCAGGGCAGGCATGTTATTTGTGTCTGCATTGTTCAGTACA
>Ga0156394_1045_pt1 | contig 12908 bp, 13 predicted proteins | sample RifOxyA3_FD_108038 | JGI IMG/M metagenome (GOLD analysis project Ga0156394, IMG submission 108038) | Lentisphaerae bacterium RIFOXYA12_FULL_48_11 | reverse complement strand
AATTCCACACGGTCGCCGGAGCGTAATGAATGACGTGCCATCCATATTCGCTTGTTATTGACGAAAACAGTCCTGCTGTCGATTATCTGCTTGGACTTGTTACGAGAGAGGTCCAGCCTGCCTGCAAGGAAATCCTGAAGGAATATACCATTCTCACCGTTTCCAACTGTCATTTTCGTTGTTTGCATTAAGAACCTCTTTCCCTGGCTCAAGCTTTGTGATAGAAGGTCAGGGCTTTCTGATTAGAATAGGGTGGATAAAGGGAATGGCAATAAGAAAAGTAATCTAAGGCCGGGAATCCTTGTAATTGAAGGATTCAGCTAAGGGCATCGAATTGATTCATAAAGGAACGAGGAGTATAAGATGCAGGAGGACCTGAAAGATAAGAGTGATTCCCAGTTGGAGTCATGGTTTCTTGAGAGTTTGGCCGCTGAGCACATGCCATTGGATCACATGCTGGCTCTGTTGAATCAGCTTATTGCCGGCGGCAAGGCGGAAATAGTTAACAGTTGGACGGACCTTTTGCAAGAAGAGTTGAAAGAGCGTGGTGATGGCACTGGGATGTTCCGACTTATAAAAACCGTTTCCAAGTGGCGTCAGGCTGATCCTGACTTCCGATCGGTATGCAGGAATGCCCTTTCTTCTGTTTTCAAGGACAGAATAGGAGTCGGGTTTATTGCCGCTGCAGGATTTGATCAGAACATTCATGTGATGGAATGTATCAGAAGATTTGAATTGCTTAATGAATTGAAGCCGGGCCGTTTCTGTTACGAGAAAACGTGGGGGTTCGGTGTGGTGCAGAAGACCGATGATTTCTATCAGAAAATCATAATAGATTTTAACAGTAAAAAGGCACACCAGATGTCTTTTGCATATGCGTCAGAAGCGCTTGAGTTGATCGGTAACGACCATGTTCTGGCCATGAAACACAGTAATTCTGCAGGACTTAACGATTTGGTTAAAAACAGGCCTGCGGAAGTGGTGAAAATGGCAATTCGTGATTATGGTCCTGTGACTGCGCCGAGATTGAAAGAACTGCTGGTGGACGTTGTAAATGATACCGACTGGAAGAACTTCTGGGATGGAGCACGGAAAGTACTTAAGAATGATTCCCTTGTCGATCTTCCCGCAAAGCGGAGTGATCCAATCCGCCTGAGGGAAAAACACAGGGCATACGATGAGGCATGGTTTAATGCTTTCAGGGCAGAAAAGGACCTGGAACGATTGTTTCTCCTCATTGATGAACTCGAATCGGCTGTAGATGATCCGGTTCTGATTGGACAGCAGTGGAAGGTGCCCTTGGCAGACAGGTTTGCTTTCATGGTTAAAGGATGTTTCTCCGGAAGTCCTGATAAGTTGATTAAAGTCGTGTTGGCCGCAAAGATCTTTGGCTTGGACAATTTAGGTGCCGGAGGGATTGACGGCCCTGTAATAACAAAGTCGCTTTTTGCGCCCGAACAATTTCTGTTGGCTCTTGCCAGGCTTCCTGCCAGGGACATTGGTTCATATATAGCCCACATGTCAGAAAATGATCAACAACAGACGGCAGATGTCATGTTTTCCCTTATTCCCCACATGTCAATTGGCATATTGAATGAGGCAATGAACTTCTTATTTAAGTCCGGCAGGGAAGATGACTGTGCTGAATTTTTCAGGACAAAGCTGATGGCGAAGAATGCGGGGCCCAGCATGCTTCTGTGGGTTTGCCGGAATTTAGATAGGGTAGCCCACTGGGGCTTGGTCAATGTGTCTGAACTGTTGGCCCAGGTACTGGATGACATTAAGGATGTCAAGAGCGGTGACGATCTCAAGTCTCAGAATCAGTTACGAATTCTCATGGAGCAGAAGGCCTGGATCGAAGGAGTTCTGAGCATGATGACTCCGTTGCAGCGGAGTGATTTTGTTACCAGGATCAATGCCGCTCGCGGATTTGATGATTCGTCCAAGCGATCGCTCCTTGCTCTGATGATCAAAGTTTATCCTGAACTTAAGCAAGTGTTATCCGGTAAGGACAGGGAGTCCGGTGGCGCGGAAGTTTCCCCGAGGGGGAGATTTACTTCATGGCGTTCATACAGGGAAAGGCAGGAGCAGTACAGGATTCTTGTCGAGAAACGAATACCTGAAAACAGCCGTGACATTGCAGTGGCCAGGAGTTACGGGGATCTTCGAGAGAATCATGAGTATAAGACGGCGAAGGAAATGCAGGGCATATTCCTTAAACGACAGGGTGAAATGGAAGAAGATTTGAAGGCTGTCAAGGGGACGGACTTTGCGGGTATGCCGTGCGACAAGATCGGGATGGGAACTTGCATAACAATAAGACGTCCGGATGGTAAGGAACAGGTTTTTGCAATATTGGGGGAATGGGACAGGGATGAACAATTGGGTATTATTTCGAATGAAAGCAGGGTAGCCAAGCTGCTTGAGGGTCTGGCAGAAGGGGCTAAAGTTGATCTTCCTGCCGGAGGTGGGGCGAATATTGATGAACCTTGTACTGTTGTGAAAATCTCGGGGTTGACCGATGCAGTCAGGTTGTGGGTAAATGGTACAGCTGGTGATAAAAAAGATAGTCCATGATTGTTGACAGGCGAAAGACGGGTATGCTAACTTCCAGCCTCTTTGTTTGCGGCAACGCAAAATACAGGTGGATGACAGAACTTGAATCAGAGGTGAAAAATGGCAGGAAAAAAGAAAGCTAAAACAGCTAAGAAAGCATCGGTCCAAAAGGTTTTGCGTCCGGTTTCTAAGCACGTGAAGAAATCTGCTGCGGTGCACAAGCTGGTTATTCGTAAATCCGTCAAGAAAGCCGTTGCTGAAGAATTGGAAGAATCGTTGCCTATTCCCACGATTAAACTTCCTGCGGCAAAGAAAAAAGAATTTCGGGATATGTTGCTTGGGTTGAGGGAGCGGATTACCGGCCAGATTGCCGCGCTAAAGGGCGATTCTTTGCAGCGTTTTGATGCAGCGAATACCGAGGAGGATGGAACTGATGCCTTCGAGCGTCAGTTTGCCTTAAACCTTGTCAGTTCCGAACAGGATGCTCTTTTTGAAATCGATGAGGCTCTCCGTCGGCTTGATGAAGGTATATATGGTGTTTGCCTGCAATGCAGGAAGCTTATTGAGGGGCCGAGACTCAATGCACTTCCATTTGTAAAGATGTGCGTGAAGTGCCAGTCACTCAATGAAAAAGGCAAGCGTCCCGGTTCCCGATTTGACGAGGGTGGGGCATATCATAACGAAACAGCAGAGCAGGAAGAGCCTTCTGATGGTTCTGATTCTATCTGATCACGGATGTGATTGATGCTGATTTTGTGCCTGAGCTTTTTTATTGCTCTGCTGGATCAGGTCACCAAGTATCTGATCCAGCAAAAACTACTCACAGGGCAAGTGGTGATAATCCCAGGTTTTTTTGACTTGAGTTATGTCCAGAATACTGGCGCGGCATGGGGGATAATGCAGGGGTTCAACAGCTGGCTGGTTATTTTATCCGTAGTAATGCTTGTCGTGTTGATTATCTTTCGCAGGTCAATTCTGCAGGATACTCCTGTGCATCGTATTGCAACCGGCTTGATGATCGGTGGGATCGTAGGTAACCTTGTTGATCGTGTAAGACTAGGGTACGTTATAGATTTTCTGCATTTCTTCTGGCGTAATCATCATTTCCCGTCTTTTAATGTTGCCGACTCCGCTATCTGTATTGGTGTGGCTCTTTACATCATAACTCAGGTTTTTGAGGCGAGAAATCAGATGGAAGGGGCATCCATGGATGATGGTTCCAATGGTAAGCCCGGAGGCAACATTGCAGGAATAAAGTCGTAGACTTAATCAGTATTTACGGCTATTGAGATACGGCGATGTCAGTCGTTCATGCATATTTTCTGGTCGGTCCAACCGCGGTTGGAAAAAGCGCTATTTCCCAGTACATAGCAGAACATCACGGCTATGATATCATTGCTGCAGATTCCATGCAGATATACCGGGGAATGGATATTGGGACTGCCAAGCCTTCTCCAGATGAGAGGTCCCGTGTAAATCATTACGGTATTGATCTTGTCGGACCTGAAGAACTGTTCAGTGTAGGGCTTTACAGGATACACGCTCTTTCAATACTTAGAACAAATACGTCTCAGAAACGTAACACTATTGTAGTGGGTGGGACCGGGCTTTATGTGAAAAGTCTTGTGGATGGACTTGATTACGCACCGGCCATAGATCGTGCCCTGAAGGCCAGATGGATGAAGCTATATGCAGAGCAGGGGATTCTTGCCCTTCAGGATGCGTTAAGAACCAGAAACCCGGGAATATTCAACAGAATAAGAGATAAGCAGAATTCTCGTCGTCTGATCCGTGCGCTTGAGCTGGTTGAGTCCGGTGCCGTGTTGACGGAAAAGACATGGGTGGAAGGACGGGAAGAAAAAACAATTGCAGGTCTTATGATGGCACCGGAGATCCTTCATGACAGAATAGCAGAACGAGTCCACAATATGTATCAAAACGGGCTTGTTGAAGAGGTGAAAAAGCTTTTGGATAGTGGTGTGGCAATGTCCGAAACTGCAAAGCAGGCGATAGGCTATGCAGAAGTGATGGATTATTTGAATAGGCGGTGTTCGAGGGAAGACGCTATTGCCCGGACCGTAGTAAGGACGCGACAATTGGCGAAAAGGCAGAGGACTTGGTTCCGCCACCAGTTGAAGGTGGAGTGGATTCAGGTTAATGCGGTCACTGATCAGGAGGCGATAGCGCAGAAGGTTATTGAACACTGGAGGAAATATGGCCCGACGAGAATCGCCGAATAATGAGAAAAATACAGGTATCAGCAGCGCTACAGGTCGAGAATATGTCATTGAGAGTAGTGGATGTCGCGTATGCGATATGCCGGCGCAACTGAGGCCGAGGGAGGAGATTGAAAGGCGCGGGATATCCCATGTTTCTGATGATGTCCTCCTTGCGGTCATTCTCAGGAGTGGTGTCAGGGGACGGAGCGTTGTCGAGCTTTCGAGGTACCTACTTACCCGGTATGGATCTCTCACCGGCATTGCTTCGACATCAATCGATGAACTCTCGCAACAGCGTGGGATCGGGAAGGTCAAGGGACAGGTTCTGCTTGCTGCTTTTGAGCTTGCAAAGAGATTTGCTGAAGAACGTGCGCCTCGACGGTTACGTGTCAGGACTCCGGAGGATGCTGCCGGTCTCTTAAGGGAAAAGGTTAAATCGCTTGATCATGAAGTCTTCTGGGTTCTGCTTCTGGACTCCAAGAATTATCTGAAGGGATGCCCTGTTGAGGTGACCAAGGGCCTCTTGGATGCGAGCCTTGTCCATCCCCGAGAGGTTTTCAGAGAGGCGATAAGGGGCGCTACAGCTGCTGTTGTTCTGGTCCATAATCATCCCTCCGGAGATCCGGCTCCTTCTGCCGAAGATCTTCGCATAACAAAACAGCTTGTTGAAGCCGGTAGAATTGTTGATATTAAAGTGTTGGATCATATTGTTCTTGGAAAGAGCACAGAGAATGGTAGCAAAGATTTTGTAAGCTTGAGGGAAAGCGGTGCTGTTGAATTTTAGGGAATAGAGGAAAAGGAGTTGGCATAAATGATACATAAAACAGCAATTATTGAGCCCGGCGCGGAAATTGGAAGCAATGTAACGATCGGGCCTTATTCTGTTGTAGAGGGCGATACGAAAATTGGTGATGAGTGTGTTATCGGGCCACATGTATCTGTCATGCGGTACACTACCCTCGGCGAGAAATGTAAAGTCCATGCAGGGGCAGTGCTTGGCGATCTGCCGCAGGACTTGAGTTTTGGAGGTGGAGAGACGTTTGTCAAAATAGGATCCGGTTGTGTAATAAGGGAAGGAGTTACTGTCCACAGGGGTACAAAGCCTGGCACTTCCACGGAAATAGGTAATGGTTGTTTTCTGATGGCATTGTCGCATTTTGCGCATAATGTAAAGCTTGGCAATAATGTTATTGTAGCTAATGCGGCATTTCTGGGTGGATATGTCGAGGTTGCCGAAAAGGTTTTTATCAGTGGCGGGGTTGGCATACATCAGTTTGTCAAGATTGGAAGGCTGGCCATGCTAGGCGGTAATTCCGGTATATCCAAGGATGTCCCTCCTTTTTGTACAATACGGTCGATCACGCTAAATGTTGTCGGGGGCATGAACCTCGTGGGAATGAAAAGGGCTGGGATTGTTCCTGCCGACAGGGCACAGATCAAGGAAGCATTTAAGCTGGTTTATCGTTCAGGGCTGAATACCAGCCAAGCGGTCGAAAAAATGAAAGCCTCGTATACTTCAGGGCCTGCACTGGAGTTCTGTAATTTCATCGAACAGTCTAAGCGGGGAATTTGCAGAACAGAAATGGATGCTCAGGAAGAGAATAATGATTGAGATGAGAGCTTGAAACGATGTCAGGAGTAGCTAGTATCTCGATCGACGACTAGGTTTTATGTTGTGGAGATAAAGTAATGGTAAGGTCATTTGTATTCAGTCAGACGCAGGGGAAACTGTTGAGTCAGGATATTTCCCTGGACCTGCTTAATGTAGTCCTGCGAGACGAAGGGGTCCAGTTCTGGGTGGATGTTGGGGAGGTATCTGATGATGAGGCGAAACAGATCCTTGACGGTATTTTCCATTTTCACCCCCTGGCAATAGAAGACTGTCTTGCCCCTACGGACCGTTCCAAGGTGGAAGAATACGACAATTATGTTTTCATGGTTATCCATGCGGTCGATTACTCCAAAGGGACCGGTTCATTTGGAACCCACGAATTGAATGTTTTTATTGGCAAAGAATACCTGGTGACTTTTCACAGGGAACCGCTTCGTTGTGTCAATGCCACAATAGACCGGATAATGAGGAATGCGCCGGCAGTGGCAAGGGCACCTGACCGGCTTACGTATACCGTACTTGATTTTCTTCTCGAGGGTTATGATCCGGCACTGGAGGAACTTTCTTCAGAAATTGCTGAGTTGGAGGCGAAGGTTCTGGACTATTCTTCTGTCGATATTCTCAGTGAGGTTCGTCGGCTCAAGACCGAGGTACAGAAATTGCACCAGATCGTTCGTCCTCAGCGCGATGTCATGGCGCGATTGGCTCATGGGGAGTTTAAGATCGTGCGTGGCCATATGCTTCCATATTACCGGGATTTGAATGATCAGCTTGTCAGAATAAGCAGCCTGGCGGAGAATTACAGAGATTCACTGACCAATGTGTTGCAGATGCATCTGAACTTCCAGCAGATGCAGGTTAATAAGATTATCAAGGTTCTAACTGTTCTTGCGACGCTGTCTGTTCCCATTCTCGCAATAACGAGTTATTATGGGATGAATATCAAGCATTGGCCGACGATGGACCACTCCATGCCCTTTTCGTATGGCTGGGTATGGGGCCTTACAGCTGTCTTGACTATCATCCTCTACGGGTTTTTAAAACGCAAGGGATGGTGGTGATTCCCTTATCGTTCAAGTTGCTGCTTTCATCTCCAGTTTAATTCCAAGCTTTGCGGTGAGATCAGGTTTGTCTACTGCTTTGGCGAGAGCTTCTTCCTCGGTAATAATACGCTCCTTTACGAGCCTGTGTAGTTCTTCGTTCAAAACCCTGTTTCCGCGCGCCTTGCCAGTCTGCATTGCGCTTATTACCTGATGTGTCTTACCCTCTCTGATGAGGTTAGCTATACCGGTATCTGAAACAAGTATTTCCAGTGCTGCAATACGTCCACCACCTATTCTGCGGCACAAAGTTTGGGCTACAACACCTTTCAAGTTGTCTGCCAGCACTGCACGAACCTGGTTCTGCTGTTCTGCTGGAAACATATCGATTATGCGCGCTACAGTGCTTATAGCGGTATTGGTGTGTAGCGTTCCGAACACGAGATGTCCTGTGTTAGCCGTTTCCAGAGCAAGAGAGACAGTCTCAAGGTCGCGCATTTCACCAACGAGAACAATGTCCGGATCTTCACGAAGAACTGCCCGTAATGCCCTTGCAAATGAAGAGGAATGTGGTCCGATTTCGCGCTGGTTTACAAGGCATTTTTGACTGATGTGCACAAATTCAATGGGGTCTTCGAGCGTAATTATATGATCAAGTCTCGTTTTGTTAATATGGTCGATCATTGCCGCCAGTGTTGTTGATTTTCCACTTCCTGTGGGACCTGTAACCAGTACTAATCCCTTTGGGTATTCACATAGTTGCCTTGCCACAGGTGGAAGCCCAAGTTGCTCAATTGATAGAATCTTGTCAGGAATTTGGCGGAAAACGGCGCCGACACCTTTATTGTCGCGGAAGAGATTTACACGGAATCTGGCTATGCCCGGGATTGCATAAGCGAAGTCAGTATCGTTATCACTCTTGAATTGGGTCATGTTACGTTCCGGCATGACTGGTCTGACTAGTTCCAAGACATCGTTGGCGCTTAGCAGGGATGTGTCTGACATCTCGCTTATGTTGCCGTCTATGCGCCACCGGGGTTTGTGTGCTGCGGAGAGGTGAATGTCTGATGCACGTTCGGCCACCATTCTCTTGAGAAGCTTGTTAAGCTTGGCAGCTTCGGGATTATCGGCTTCCACTTTTGTTGGTATAGGTTCTGCCGTTGGCGCGGCAAGTTCAACCACCCCTGATGCGGATTGCATGGCATTGTTGAATGTCGTCAGGTCAATGACGGTAGGTCGGAGTTCCATGCCTGGGAGTTGCTCCCGTACCAGTGCAATGACTTTTGGGGTCGGATCTTCCACGAAACCAAGAGTTAAAATGTTGCCATCAAGCTGGATCGGAAGGACCCTGTGCCTCTGCACGAAATCAACATGAAGCAGGTTCTGGATGGCAGGGTCTGGCTTAATTGATGCCCTGTCTGACTGCGGTATTGGCATACTGCGTGATGAACCATGCAGTCTTTTAGCCAGAACGCGACATGCTACCAGTGCAAAGGATGGAATTCTTTTGAACATATCGGAAAAGAATTTTTTATCGAAAGTTAGGAGTATTGTATCGTTCCCTGCAACTACTGTTGCTGATCGGGGCTCGTCCAGCAGCATGCCAAGTTCTCCGATTATGTCGTACGGTTTTACCCTGGCTACTTCTACTAGTTCATCCCTGGTGTCATGTTTTGCCTTTATAATGACTTCTCCGGATGCTACCAGTGAAAAACTATCCGAGGCATCGCCCTGTTTCATTATGACTTCGTCCGGATCGTACTGTACCATTTTTGCACTGGAGGCAACTTCAGCCAATTCTTTTTCTGAGAGATCACGGAAGAAACTGCTTTGTCCGAGTTCGGTGACAATTGCATTGGTCATTTCTTTTTCGACCGGCATTACTTTCATTTTTTTCTCCTTTTAAAATGGTTCGAATGCGGGAATGTTATTCTTTGTTATCCTTCATGGACGGTCCTGGATTTTCTACTCGTGTTGTGATTTTAGATTTTGATTCCAGTTTGGGTATAGGGTCCTGCTTTGCCTGGGGTGTTGTGCCGGACGATTCTTCTGATGATGGATCAGGGTCATCTGTTTGGGTAGATTCTTTTGTTGTCAGTGCTTCTTCAATTGTTTTGAGCAGCGTTTCAGGCTCGAATGGTTTGGCCAGGCATTTATATGCGCCGAGAGTTTCTGCCTGCTTGAATATATCATGAGATCCGAATCCAGTGATGAGTATGACAGGCATGTCGGGAATAAGTTGTTTTGATATTTTTAAAAGTTCAATTCCATTAACGGGGTGCATGCGTATGTCGGAGACCATCACGTCGAACCTTTTCCTGGATTCCAGCATTTCAATGACCTTTCGGCTATCCGGTTCGGTTATGACTTCATAATTCCACGACTTCAGGTAGGAAGATAGAACGTACAAAATAATCGTCTCGTCATCGACCAGTAGTATCTTTCTCATTATATGTACTTTCGTGCGAATTTCTTAAAGTCTTTCGTATACTTTATCTTCCTACGGGTGAATGTGTCAATCGGCAAAGGCTGTTATTGCCGCAGCCTGAATTAGAGTTCGACCTGAAGTCCAAGTTCTATTACGCGATTCGGGGGGAGCCGGAAGAACCCTGTTGCATCGAATGCATTGTGAGAAAGAAATGCGAATAATCTTTTTCGCCATTTCGCCATTTTGGATCGACCGCTTATCAAAAGTGTTTCCCGGCCGAGGAAATAGGTTGTTCTCATTGGTTCAAAGCGGATCTCGTCATTTTCTATCTGCTGCAGGGCTTCAGGTATGTTCGGATCTTCACTGAAACCGTATTTGAGCCTGATCCTGTACATTCCCGCACCTATAGGCTGATACTCTATACGTTCATCGTGCCTGACATAGGGTATTTCTTCCGTTTTTACGGATAACAATACAGTGTGTTCATGAATGATCTTATTGTGCTTGAAATTGTGAAGCAGGGTTCTGGGTGTACCAGAATCGTTTCCTGTCAGGAATACAGCGACTCCTGAGACTCTTGGTGGCTTACGCTCTTTTAAATCGTTGACAAAAAGATGAAGGTCGAGTGCCTGTGCTTCAAAATTCTTCCGGAGTATTTCACGCCCATGTTGCCATGTTTTCATTACGAAAAAGATTGCTGAGGCAATGGCGATTGTAATCCATCCTCCGGCAAACAGTTTGGCGCTGATTGAAGAAAAAAATGCAAGATCAATGGCAAGGAATAAAGATGCTGTGGTGATGACCAGTGCCGGTTTGAGTTTCCACACCCTGTAGGAGAGCAAGGCTGTAAGGATTGTTGTTATAATCATGTCTGTTGAAACTGCGACTCCATATGCAGATGCAAGATTGCCGGATTCCCTGAATATGAGAATGAGGCTGATTGTTCCTATAAACAAAAGCCAGTTTACTGTTGGTACATAAACTTGTCCGATTTTTTCGTCTGAAGTGTGGAGTACTGCCAGCCTCGGTAGGAATCCCAGCTGGACTGCCTGTCTGGCAAGGGAGAATGATCCGGATATGATGGCCTGTGATGCTATTACGGTTGCCATCGTTGCCAGTACAACCATTGGATAAAGGGCCCAAGAAGGTAACAACTTGTAGAATAGATTCTCAACATCGTCAGGGTTTTGAAGCAGATATGCTCCTTGTCCAAAATAATTTAACAGAAGGGCCGGAAGAACCAGGAAGAACCAACTGATTCGAATGGGTAGTTTGCCGAAATGTCCCATATCCGCATATAGTGCTTCACCTCCTGTTAGAACGAGGAAAACAAGTCCCAGTATTGCAAACCCTTTCCATTGGTTCACCATGAAGAAATCTACAGCGTAATGAGGACTTATTGCCGCCAGGATTTCGGGTGCCTTGATGATTGAGGTAATGCCTATTGTTCCAATAACTAAGAACCATAAGAGGATGATTGGCCCGAAGATGCTACCAATGCTTGCAGTCCCTCTCTGTTGAAAGAAAAACATCATGGTAAGTATTGCGATAGAAACTGGGACAACCCATGGTTGGAAGATATCTGTGGCAACGGTGAGTCCTTCGACAGCGCTTAGGACGGATATTGCCGGAGTAATTATGCCATCACCATAAATGAGGGCAGCTCCGAAAAGGCCCAGAGTGACAATTATTGCATGAATTCTAGGGCTGCCTTTTTTATCATGTGTTAATAGTGTCATCAGGGCAAGAATGCCGCCTTCTCCTCGGTTGTCTGCTCGTAGAACGAATATCAGGTATTTTATTGAGATGACCAGAAGCAGTGCCCAGAAAATCAAAGAAACGATTCCAAATATGTTTTGGGGAGTGGTTGCCATTGCATGTGTACCGCGAAAGCATTCGCGCAAAGCATACAGTGGGCTGGTTCCAATATCCCCGAAAACAACGCCCAAAGCGGCAAGAGTCAGGGCTGACAATTGTCTGCCGTTAGTACGTCGTTCATGGTTACTCTGGGAGGTGTTGCTCATAAATATCAGTCATGTACCGGGGGATTTACCTTGGTACCTGCCTGAGAAGTGCGCCAACGGGCAGGAATAAAGCGGTTAATCCGGCCTGTTTTTGCAGAAATACTTTGTTTGTGTAAGTATTGATTGGTGCAATATAGTAACTGCGGTTTTAAAATTCCAGCTAATTATGCTTGCCCGCAGCCTTATGAAAAGTAATTATCACACTTTAATAGCCAATAATAACAATACTATTTGGAAGTTATTGTGTTGCAAATGGTAATGCTGAATAAGGAGTATTCTGTTGCCAATAGTTAAAACAGTGATTTTATTAGCTTTATCGAATGTTTTCATGACTTTTGCGTGGTATGGGCATTTACGAAATTATTCTGATCGGAAATGGTATATAGCTGCCGTGGCCAGTTGGTGCATTGCTTTGTTTGAATACCTTATTCAGGTTCCGGCTAACAGGATTGGTTATACTGCTTTGAATCTTTCGCAACTTAAAATAATGCAGGAAGTAATTGCTTTGGTTGTTTTTGTGCCCTTTTGTATTCTTTATATGAATCAGCCATTGAAGTTGAATTATTTATGGGCTGGTTTATGTTTGATGGGAGCTGTGTTTTTCATATTCAAAGGTTAACAGTTATTTTTGGATCTGTTTCGATGGAGGTGCATTATGAAGAAGTTATTGATTCTTGTATCATTGTTGCTCTCAACTGTCTGCTTTGCTGATTCTTTTAAAGTCCTTCTGCTTGATTGCAAGGATGAGACCGGACTGAAGCCCGATCAGGCGCTTGGTGGAGGGATAGCCTCGGGTGCTCTTGCTCAAAAAGGTATCTATTCATTTGGGAAACAACTCCTCAGTGGCGGCTCGTTTGTGCTTATAGACAGGCGTGATTTTACTGCAGAAATGGAGAAAATGGCTGTTAAGGACAAGATTGACGGGAAAACCGCGACTCCATCTTTTATTCATGCTGCGCAGGTGCTGGGAGCCGATACTGTTTTGCGGAGCAGTTTGCTCAGTTTTTCCTCAGGCAAACAGAAGGTGGA